>Ga0209593_10000148_pt1 | contig 37118 bp, 33 predicted proteins | sample PPLLaktember2015_3_FD_187260 | JGI IMG/M metagenome (GOLD analysis project Ga0209593, IMG submission 187260) | Freshwater sediment microbial communities from Prairie Pothole Lake near Jamestown, North Dakota, USA - PPLs Lake P7 Core (6) Depth... | ecosystem: Environmental > Aquatic > Freshwater...
GTCTTTGCGAGAAACAAAAAATACATTTGCAATTGATAATGAGGGATTACTGGCGTGATCCCGTGCGCGGGGCTCCCTGCCAATGAAATTAAATCCCGCCCATCGCTGCCGCGCTGGTTTGGTCTTTTGCTAAAAACAGGCCTTCAAGCGAGCTTGAGGCTTTGCGACCTTGCGTCTTTGCGAGAAACAAAAAATACATTTGCAATTGATAATGAGGGATTACTGGCGTGATCCCGTGCGCGGGGCTCCCTGCCAATGAAATTAAATCCCGCCCATCGCTGCCGCGCTGGTTTGGTCTTTTGCTAAAAACAGGCCTTCAAGCGAGCTTGAGGCCTGTTTTTAGCAAAATCCCAAGGCTTCGCCGCGGGATTTAATTTCATTGGCGGAGGAAGAGGGATTCGAACCCCCGGTCCACGGTAAGGCGGACAACGGTTTTCAAGACCGCCGCATTCGACCGCTCTGCCATTCCTCCTTAGGCCCGCAAAAATATAATTTTTTTCGCTCTTTCTGCCCCCCACTCTCCTAAAATTGTTTCAATGCCTTGCTATTACTGAAAAAAATTTCAACATTTTGACGAATATCCGCACTATTACTGCTATTTAGAATGTCAGGAAATAGAATATTTGTTATTATACTGTATTATAGATATATATTATACTTGACTTAAATATTTACTTCAAATTTTCTTCTGTGAATTGTTTAAACACTGGCTTAGTTATTAACAATTTTTCATCTTTTGAGCCCCAAAAAACTGCCCGGAAATTTGCTTAACATCAGAAATAATCTATATTTGTATAAGAAATTTTGAAAAATTACTAACCCTAAAAATTTTTGTTATGAACAAAGCACAATTGATCGATGCCATTGCTGCTAATGCAGGTTTGACCAAAGCAGATGCCAAGAAGTCCCTCGATTCCTTTATCAAGGCTACTACACAGGCTCTGAAAAAAGGTGACAGGGTTGCCCTCGTTGGCTTTGGCTCATTCTCCGTATCAAAGAGAAGTGCAAGGACTGGCAGAAATCCTCAGACCGGTAAGGAAATAAAAATCCCTGCCAAAAAAGTCGTTAAATTCAAAGCAGGCAGCGACTTGTCAGATGTTGTAAAATAATTTCGCTGAAAAAAAAATCTAAAAGGGAGCCTCATTTGCTCCCTTTTTTTATTGAATTTTGCCTGCATGATAAATAAACTGATTGACTATCTGCAGCAATTTGTATCCGACAAGCGGGCTAAACTTTTCGATGCCAAACTTCAATACCGCACCCGGTACCTTACAGTAGTCCTCGAAGATATTTACCAACCCCACAACGCCAGCGCTGTTCTGCGCTCCTGTGAATGCTTCGGCATCCAGGATGTGCACATTATCGAAAACAGGAACCCCTACAGGATAAATCCCGATGTGGCCCTTGGCTCTCACAAATGGCTTACCCTGAATCGCTATAACCAGGAAGCTGATAATACCAGGCCCGCTCTCGGATCACTCAAAAACGAAGGCTACCGCATCGTCGCGGTCTCCCCCCACCATAACGACTGTAAACTCGGGGAATTCGACCTGGGTAAAGGGAAAGCCGCACTGGTCTTCGGCACCGAACTTACCGGCCTCTCTCCTGCCGCTCTTGAACTGGCCGACGAATTTGTCCGGATTCCCATGGCAGGCTTTACGGAAAGCCTCAATATTTCGGTTTCTGCCGCCATCTGCATTCACTTTCTGACGGATAAACTCAGAAATTCTGACCTCGACTGGCACCTCAATGAAGATGAAAGCCGGCAAATTAAACTCACCTGGCTGAAAAACTCCATCCGGGATGCAGAATCCCTGCAAAAGCTTTTCCTGAACGACCAGTAAACCAACCCGGTCGGCTATTTTATTAATTCCGTTTTATGATCCGATGCAATCATTTTTTTTTTATATATTTGAAGATTCTATTGACAAACGTTTCTTTTCTATTGACGAAATAACGCAGTATGAATTGCATAATCATTGATGACGACCTGATGTCCAGACGAATCATCGAAGAATTCATATCCCGTACAGACCAGCTTCGGTTACTCGCTTCCTATGAAAATGCAGTGGACGCCATTAATGTTTTCAATGGAGAAGAGGATATCGATCTGATCTTTCTCGATATTGAAATGCCTGAAATGAGCGGAATTGACTTTCTGGAAACACTAACAAATCCCCCTCAGATCATCATAATTTCATCAAAGGAGAAATATGCGCTGGATGCCTTCAACTATGATGTCACGGACTACCTTCTGAAACCCATTTCTTACAGCCGGTTTTTTAAGGCCATCAACAAAGCAAATGTCAGGTTTAAAACCAAGGTGGACACCAAGGATAATGAGATCTTCATTAAGAAGAACTCGGCACTGGTCCGTTTGAAATATGAGGATATCCTTTGGGTGGAGGCTCTTGAGAATTATGTGATATTCAATACGTTCAATGAGAAATTCACGATACACTTCACCATGAAGGCAGTGGAACAAAAATTACCGACCAACAAGTTTACACGCGTTCACCGTTCCTTTATCGTGAATACAAGCCGCATCAATATCATTGAGGATAATGCAGTTCTGATCAAAACACAGGAAGGCTCAAAATCCATTCCGATCGGAAAGTCTTATAAGGATAAACTCCTCAAGGATATTAACCTCATTATTAAGTAGGAAGACGCTTTTTGCCTTTATTGCTCTTTAAGCTCAACTCCATAATTTCCGGCACATGACTTTTGTAAAAAGGATATTGCCTTTCCTTTCAGTTTATATATTGCTGCTGATGCCACATCCTGCCTGCGGAATTACACTGCAGGAGGGTGAGATGAACCTGGCCACCCTTTTTCAACGGATGGCCGATTATCAGGATGACCGGGAAAAGGGAATCCTGGCAGATACGATCAGCCTGCGGATGGGAGAATTGCTCCAATTACCCGGTTCATTCGAATATCCGTTCGACCGACTGAACAGGATGGGGAAAATCACTTCTCCCGGCCGGAATATCAGGATCTATACCTGGAATGTTCCCTGGACGGATGGTACCACCACCTGTTTCGGGTATTTACAATACAAGCCCGAAAATAAGAAGATAAACCTGGTAAAACTGACCGACAGGAGCGCAGATATGCCTGAACCGGGCGAAAGCATTCTTTCTCCGGATAACTGGTATGGCATGCTGGTATATGATATTGTTGAAATGAAACATGATAACAAGATCTATTATACCCTGCTGGGATATGATAACCAGGATCTGTTCCGCTCATGCAAAATGACTGATGTGCTATATTTTAATGAACATTCCGAACCAGTGTTCGGAAAACCGATTTTCCATTACCAGAAAAAATATGCCTGCCGTATCCTTTTCCGGTACTCTGCCAAGGTGCAAATGAGCCTGAAATGGAATGAGAAATTAAAAATGATCGTCTTTGACCACCTGGTCCCTGCAAATTCATCCTATACCGGACAATACCATTACTACGGACCTGATCTTTCTTTCGACGCACTCAGATTTGAAAATGGCATCTGGGAATGGGTGGAGAATGTGGATGTCAGGAATAGCAGGGAATAGGTCTTGCAAGTCAGGTTGTCCTGCAAGTCTGATTGTCCTGCAAGTCTGGTTGTCCTGATTGCCTTGCCACTGCTCCATAATACTGTCTAATTGTCAGTCTTCTTCCCGGCGGCATAATCTTTGAACAGGGGCAATCTGAGAAAAATGTCGAACTTAAAAATTAATGACCTATGCAGAAAGGTAAAATTGGCGTAACAACCGAAAACATTTTCCCCATCATTAAGAAGTTTCTGTACTCCGACCACGAAATATTTCTGAGAGAACTCATCTCCAATGCAGTTGATGCAACACAGAAACTGAAAACCCTCTCGAATATGGGAGATTTCAAAGGTGAACTGGGTGATCTTACGATCCGCGTTAAACTTGACAGCAAAAAGAAAACCCTTACCATTTCTGACCGGGGGATTGGCATGAACGCAGCTGAAGTTGACCAGTATATTAACCAGATTGCCTTTTCGAGTGCGGAGACTTTCCTGGAAAAGTACAAGAACCAGGCTAATAATATCATCGGACATTTTGGCCTCGGCTTTTATTCTTCCTTTATGGTTTCAAAGGAGGTGGAGATCATCACCAAATCATACAATGAGGCCGATCCCGCTGTTAAATGGGTCTGTGACGGTACACCGGACTATACCCTTGAGGAAACAAAAGAAAGGGAAAGAGGTACGGACATTATCCTCCATATTGACAATGAGTCGGAGGAATTCCTTGAAAATTCAAGAATCGAAGGAATCCTGAAGAAGTATTGCCGCTTCCTTCCTGTTCAAATCGCCTTCGGAAAAAAAACCGAGTGGAAAGATGGAAAATCAGTCGAGACCGAAGAGGATAATTTCATAAACAATACAACCCCGCTGTGGACAAAAAAACCTGCAGATGTAAAGGATGAGGATTACAAGGCTTTTTACCGGGAACTCTACCCCATGGCTGAAGAACCGTTATTCAACATTCACCTGAATGTGGATTATCCCTTTAACCTCACCGGCATATTGTACTTTCCGCGGATCAAGACAAATTTTGAAATCCAGAAAAATAAAATCCAGCTATACAGCAACCAGGTTTTTGTTACCGATTCCGTCGAAGGGATCGTTCCGGAATACCTGACTTTGCTTCACGGGGTGCTCGACTCCCCTGATATTCCCCTTAACGTTTCGAGAAGCTACCTGCAGAGCGATTCGAATGTAAAAAAGATATCCGGTCATATTACCAAAAAAGTAGCGGACCGACTGCAGGAAATCTTTAAAAATGACCGTGAGCAGTTTGAAAAGAAATGGGACGACCTGAAGCTTTTCATGGAATTCGGGATGATTTCAGATGAAAAATTCTATGACCAGGCCACCAAATTTGCACTTTTCAAAAACACGGAAGGTAAATATTTCACTTTTGAGGAATATGAAAAGCTGATCGAAGATTCACAGAAGGACAAAAACAAGACTGTGATCTATTTGTATACAACCGATACCGAGGGACAGTTCAGCTTTATTGAAAGTGCAAGGAATAAAGGATATGACGTCCTTGTGATGGACGGCTACCTCGATATGCATTTTATCAACCAGCTTGAATCCAAACTGAAAAACAGTCATTTTGTCCGTGTGGATGCAGATGTGATCGATAAACTGATACAGAAGGACGAAACCCGGGAATCAAAACTCACCGGAGACCAGCAGAATGAGCTAAAGCCGGTGTTCCAGGGCCAGCTGCCTGATTCGAAAGGAAATTATACCATTATGTTTGAGAGCCTGGCTGAGAACGACCAGCCGGTACTCATTACACAAATGGAGTTCATGCGGAGAATGAAGGATATGTCGCAGCTTGGTGGTCCCATGAGTTTTTACGGTGAAATGCCAAACCAGTACAATGTGGTCATTAATACGAATCATCCGCTTGTACTGCGGATTCATGAGGCTAAGGAAAAGAAATGCAGGAAGGAGCTTGACAAGTTCAACGAAAAACTGAAACCCATAGAGGATAGCAAAGCGGAACTTGACAAAGCCAATAAAGATAAGAAGGCTGAAGAAATACCGCAGGCAGACAAGGACCGTGTGACAGAACTTGAAACCAAAATCAAGGAATTCAGGGACAAACAGGATGAGATCCTATCGGGATTTGGCAAAGGGAACAAGATTGTCAGACAGCTTATCGACATCGCCCTGCTTTCGAATAATATGCTTAAGGGTGAAGATCTGAACAGGTTTGTGAAAAGGAGTATTGAATTGTTGTGAGAAGGAGAATTTGAAAATTTGGAAATTTGAAGATTTGAAAATGGAAGAGGGGGAGAATGGAAAATGCGTTACTGAAACAGCTGTGCGAATTCCTTTTTGATAAAATTCAGGGCATCTGCAGCGGGAATCTTTTCCTGGTCCACAATGATTTCCAGAATAGCCCGGCTGAGGTTGATGGAAGGCGAATCATTCGGCACTTTTTCTGCCATCTTGTTGATTAACTGAATGGTCCTGCCCCTTGCATTTTTCAGCATTTCCCATGCCCCTGCTGAAACATATATCTGCTGTGACAGGTTGTGTTCATACTCGGAACGGATGGCATTCAGCAGTTCTGTCTGCAGCTGCTGACAGGTATAGCCGGGCCTGTTGATCCGTATGATCAGACTTTCGGGAGATATTCTTTCCAGAAAAAGTACCATGCGTTCATAGGCCTGAAGCCTCAACGGAACGATTATATTCTGATTGTTGGTGAAATTCTGCTGTTTTCTCTTTTTTTCTTCTTCATTAAAGTACTTCCTCACCATGTAAAAAGTGGTGGCAAATACAACCAGCGAAGGAAGCAGGTATTTGAGTATCTCCAGGGTCTGGTCCATCATTATTTATATTGAAAAATAACCGCCGGTAATATTAACGAATTTATAACGAAAAGTTTATTTTTGCCACTGAAAACAATTAAGCTATCAGCAATTAGCACCTGGCTTTTTGCAGAAAGTCAATTGTGAAAAGCAAAAAATGGTTTTGGTTTAACAATCAGCAAATCAATTATGGAAAACATCTCGAACCGTGTAAACTCTCTGTCATCTTCGGCGACAATCGCTATGAACCAGAAAAGCCGCGATCTGCAGGCCAAAGGCATCAATGTGATTAACCTGAGCGTGGGGGAACCCGATTTTTTCACCCCTGATCATATAAAAGCCGCTGCGAAAAAAGCCATTGATGATAATTTTTCCTTTTATCCCCCGGTTGCAGGATATCCCGATCTGAAAAAAGCCATTGCTGATAAATTTAAACGTGAGAATAACCTTGATTATACACCCGAGCAGATCCTGGTTTCATCCGGGGCCAAGCACTCCCTGTCAAACGCAATGTTATCCATGATCAACAAGGGAGATGAGGTCATCATTCCTGCTCCTTACTGGGTGAGCTATCTCGAACAGGTAAAGCTTTGTGAGGGCATACCCATTGTAGTGAATGCCACATTCGAAAACAATTTCAAGATGACTCCTGCCCAGCTCCAGGCAGCAATTTCTCCCAATACAAAAGCGCTGTTGCTGTGCTCCCCTTCAAATCCGACCGGGGCTGTATATTCAAAGGCCGAATTGCGTGCGCTTGCCGATGTACTTGTCAAATATCCCCGGATTATGGTTATTTCCGATGAGATCTATGAGCACATCAATTTTATCGGCGGCCACGAAACCATTGCCCGGTTTGAGGATATGAAAGACCGGACGGTCCTGATCAACGGGGTTTCCAAGGCATATGCCATGACCGGCTGGCGGATCGGTTACATGGGCGCACCGCTTTGGCTTACAAAAGCCTGTGACAAGTTGCAGGGCCAGACAACCACCGGTGCAACCACCATTGCCCAGAAAGCCGCTACGGCTGCACTTACCAGTGACCAGTCCTGCGTTGCCGAAATGAACAACGCCTTTAAACGCCGCAAAGATCTGGTTGTAAAACTGGTAAGGGACATACCGGGATTGAAGGTCTACGATCCCGACGGGGCATTTTACGTGTTCCCCCAGGTGAATTCATACTATGGCAAGTCCTTCAACGGAAACCGGATCGCCAATTCGACCGACCTGTGCCTTTACTTGCTGGAATTTGCCCACATTGCAACCGTTCCTGGAGATGCTTTCGGGGATGACAAATGCATCCGGATATCTTTCGCCACATCGGATGAGAAGCTTGTGGAAGCCATGAGGAGAATGAAGGAGGCACTGGGGGGGCTGAAGTGATCCGTGATCGGTATTCGGTATTCGGTGTTCAGTATTACCGATTACTGACCTGCCTGCCGGCAGGCAGGCGGCTGCGGCATCATTCTGTTATTTAACAGTATTTTCTTCAATTTTTATCTGCCCGATCCTATGCTGGTATTTAACATAATATTGTTCATATAAATTTCGGAGATACTTTTTAGCTTCCTGCTCCCGCACTGCATAGGCCTGCCTGGTTTCATCCTGCCTGCGGGGAGCAAATAACGGCATATCCGTAATGGATTCTTCGATTTCCTTACCAAAGTCCGGTTCAACAAAATAACTCTTTTCCAGGTTCCAGATCCGCACGGTTTGATCATCCGAGGCGGAGGCAAACTTAAGACCATCGGGACTGAACCGCACCCGGTTCACAGTCCCTTCATGTCCCGTAAAGTTGTACAGCATTCTACCTGTTGCAGTCTCCCAAAGAATAATGGATTTATCTTCCCCGCAACTGAGAATGTGATTTCCATCAGGACTGAACCGTACATCAAATATGCTGCCTTCGTGCCCGATGAAAGTCCTTATAACCTTTCCGGTCTCAATACTCCATAGCCTGAGTGTTTTATCGGCCGAAGCAGAAATCACATATTTTCCCGAAGTGTGAAAATCGACCGAAAATATATTTTCAGAATGGATATCCAACTTTTTCAATTCCTTGCCGGTGGCCATATCCCACAATCTTACCGATTTATCGAGTGAACCGCTTGCCGCCAGGTTGCCTGCCGGATCTATTTTTACCGGGAGACAGCTTTTCTCATGTCCCGTGAGTGTGAGCAGCAGACTGCCGTTTTCAAAATTCCATACCTTGATCGATTTCGCATAGGATCCGGCTATAACACTGTGATTTCTTGGGTTATAATCCAGGCTCCAGATATCGGTGGTATAGCCCTTAAAAGTTCTGACCAGTTTACCGTCTTTGCTCATCAGTTTAATATCCGTACCGCAGCCGGCAAGAATTAAATTGTCCGGGGTGAATTGCAGGGCTGTTATGCCAAAGTAGTTTTCAATGATACCGGCGTAATCACCGGAATTCACATTCCAAAGAAATATTACCTTGTCATCGCCCCCGGAAGCCAGTATTTGCCCGTCATCATTGAAAGCCAGGGCCCGCACCCGGCCACCGTGTTTTTTGAAAATTTGAGCGGATGGTTCACCGGACTGGCCGTAGAGTGCGGCATTAAATATACCGAGGATCGTTATCAGATTTATCAGCTTCATTTCCCTGCATTTATTTTATCCTGGCCGTACTTTTATTTCTCAGGTTATCAGCAGATTTAAGCAATGCCTTGACTGACCCGACCAGGATCTTCGCTTCCACAAGTACCGGCACGCGGTTTTTGTCATCCGTCACCCAAACGTTCAGGTCTTCGCCGCTTTTAAATACGGTTCCCTCGATCAGTTTTATCGCAAAACGGATCGTATTATACCGGTTTCCATCCTTTGTTGTCAGCAATTCCCTGCCCAGAAACCGGACATACAGGTGGTGGATCTCATTATCCAGCACAACGATAACTGGAATCAGATTTCCCGGGACCAGGCCTGAAAAATCAATATTCCTCGCATAATAGGCCATGCTGAGAAGATCGAAAGTACAATACCCTGCTCTTAAAGTGTCTTCCTTATAACTCCTTTTCGATGTTTGCGTTCTGGCATAGATCAGCTTCTTTTCATAATCAAAATTATATTCCTCATATGCCAGGTAGCCGCCCTCGCTTGTGCTCCGCTTGTGCCACAAAGGCTTCAATGATTCCATGTCAATGCAGGCCTGAAAACTGTCACGCACCTTATAAAACCAGTCATACGAACTGTAGCTTGAGCCATTGGCATCGAGAAAATATGCCGCACGACCCTGAAAATCAACCTGTTTTACGCTGAATTCCACATATCCCGCACTGATCCAAATAAAGCCCCAGTTATAAACCACATCGTAGGTGAGCCGCTCACCGGACTGAAAGGCAATATTTTTTGTGAAACATTGGGAAAATGCAACCGCTGAAAAGGATAGGAGAAAGGTTATAACGATAACCGGATTTTTCAAGCCAGTAGTTTTTTATAAATTTCAGCATTTTCTTCGTCATACACCACGAAAATAACCTTCCCGGGTTCCACATGGCCTTCAAGCCACTTCCTGACGCCTGAAACTGCAATTTCTGCTGCTTCCTGCCTGGGATAGCCAAATGCCCCGGTACTGATATTAGGAAATGCTATGGATTTCACTGAATTTTCTTCTGCAAGTCTGAGGCAGTTTAAATAACAGGATTCCAGCAGCCTGGGTTCATTCCGGTTGCCTCCATGCCAGACGGGTCCCACCGTATGAATGACAAACCTGGCTTTCAGCCTGTAACCTGCCGTTATCCTGGCCTCTCCGGCAGGACAGCCGCCCAGTTTCCGGCATTCTTCAAGGAGCCCCGGACCGGCCGCCCTGTGAATGGCTCCGTCAACACCTCCGCCACCCAGAAGAGACGAATTCGCAGCATTTACAATTGCATCAGCCTCCACGAGTGTAATATCGCCCCTTAAAAGTTCAATACCATTCATGATTCACCTGATTTCAGCTCCAAGTTCTTTCCTGTAGGCGTCCATTAATCTTTTCATTATGCCGTCGATTCGTTCATCAGTAAGGGTGGCATCCGGATCCTGCAATATATAACTTACCGCATAGGATTTTTTATTCCTTTCGATGCGTTCCCCTTCATAAACATCAAAGAGATTAAGCCTTGTCAGCAGATTTCTTTCCGTTGAAAACGCAATTTCCTTAATCCGGGAAAATGTTACTGTTTTATCCAGCAACAGGGAAAGATCCCGGCGCACTTCAGGAAATTTTGGCAGGTCCCGGTGCTCTATTTTATGATCCCCCCTGATTTTCAAAAGCGTATCCCATAGGATTGCTGCATAATATACGTCATTCCGGAGGTCAAAATCCTTCAACAATGATTGTTTGATTATCGCCAGTTCAGCCACCGGGATATCGTTGATGCTGTAGCTCAGTCCATCCGCGTAAATATCCGGCTTGCCGGCAACAGGCTTAATATCAAATCCTGCCTCCATTCCAAGCTTTGCAAAAAGGTTTTCCAGGAATGCACTCAGCTGGTAAAAACTGCTATTTTCCTCCTTTGAGGTCCAGTTCGGTTCATTTCGACTGCCTGTAATAAAAAGGGCGAGATTGTTCACTTCGTGGTATTTCTCGAGGTGATTCCTGATCCCTCTTTCATTATGGTAGAAATAGCAATTCCCGAATTCAAATAACCTGAGATCAGGATGTTGCCGGTTCGCATTGTACTGAATTGTTTCAAGTCCCCCGAATAAAAGGGTTTGCCGCATGCAATTCAGCTCATTGCTCAAAGGGTTCTTAATCATCACCAGGTTGCCTGTTTTAAAGGTATCCAGCTTTTCGTAATAAGCAGACCGGGTCAAAGAGTTGCACATGATCTCATTAAAGCCATTTCCACACAGGAATTCCGAGATCAGGTCAACCAGTTTGTCCTTGTCCGGTTTAGGACTATAAGAAAGACTGGCATGCAACATTTCGCTTACTTCGATATTGTTGTAGCCATAGATTCTCAGGATCTCTTCCGTGACATCGGCTTCACGCGTCACATCTACCCTGTAGGAGGGCACTTCCAGATCAAAACCTGAGTCGTCGGATGAAAGAATACTGAACTCGAGTGAGAGAAGGATCGATGCCAGGAGATCATGGTCGATTTTCTTTCCAATTAACCTGTCAATATTGGAAAAGGCAGCCCTCACGTGAACAGGTTTAATGGGATTCGGATGCACATCGACAATTGCGGAAGAAATTTTCCCCCCTGCGATTTCCCGGACCAGCAATGCGCACCTCTTTAGTGCAAAAAGGGTCATTTCAGGATCCACACCGCGTTCAAACCGGAAGGATGCATCGGTATTTATATTGTGTCTTTTTGATGTGACCCGAACAGAAACCGGATCAAAGTATGCGCTTTCAATGAACACATTGCGCGTGGATTCCGTTACACCTGAATGCAACCCGCCGAATACGCCGCCGATGGCAACAGGTTTTTCTCCGTCGCATATCATCAGGTCCGTTGCAGAAAGTTTATGCTCAACACCGTCAAGGGTAACGAACGGAGTTCCTTCAGCCAGGTTTTTTACAATGATCTTCTTTCCCCTGAGCTCATCTGCATCAAATGCATGCAATGGCTGTCCCAATTCATGAAGCACGAAGTTCGTAATGTCAACAATATTGTTGATGGGCTTCATTCCAATTGACTTTAGCCTGCCCTGAAGCCATTCCGGGGACGGCTCCACCTTAATGCCGCTAATGCTCAGACCTGCATACCGCCGGCAGGCATCCGGATTTTCGATTGTAACCTCAACGGGATAACTTTCATTGTCAACTGAAAAACCCCCGATATCCGGCCTGATAAGCGTGATATCCCTGTCTTTTTTCAGGTAGGCAGCCAAATCCCTCGCTACCCCAAAATGGGAAGCACTGTCAATGCGGTTGGGTGTCAACCCGATCACAAACATGGTGTCCGGTTCGGCTTTAAAATAGGTTTTTGCGGGCATTCCCACCATAGCGCAATCGGGCAATACCAATATCCCGTTATGGCTGTCACCCAGTCCGATCTCATCTTCCGCACATATCATTCCTTCGGATTCAATGCCCCTTATTTTGGCCTTCCTGATCTGAAAGCTTTCCTCACCCTTGTACACCATAGTACCAATGGTAGCCACCACGACATGCTGTCCTGAGGCTACGTTGGGTGCACCGCAGACAATATTCAGGAGGGCTTCCTGACCGATATCCACCGTGGTCACTGAAAGTTTTTCCGCCCCGGGGTGTTTCTGACAGGTCTTTACCTCACCGATAACAAAACCCTCCAATCCTCCCCTGATTTTTTCAACCGTTTCAACCGCTTCCACTTCAAGACCTATGCTGGTGAGCACCTTGGCTACTTCGGCCGGACTGAGGTTTATATCAATGTAATGCCTGAGCCAGCGATATGAGATATTCATGCAATTGATTATAAAAAAACAAAAATAGCAATTTTTATTTTAGTTACCCTTCAAGGGTCCGGGACCGCTTGAAGGGTTTTGAGCATACCCTTCAAGCGGTCTTTCATGACCCTTGAAGGGTTTTCTTCATTACTTTTTAAATATCTTTGCATTCTTATTTAAATTTCATGCCTGAGAAAGAAAAGCCGTTATTCCTGGTCACCAATGATGACGGGGTGGATGCTAAGGGTTTAAGATCACTGATAGAGGTTGTGCGACCCCTTGGGAAAGTACTGGTGGTGGCACCCGCAGATCCTCAATCCGGGATGTCCCATGCCATTACAGTCAAAGTGCCCCTCCGGATTCATAAAGTAGCGGAAGATGACGATGTGACCGTGTATAAGTGCTACGGAACGCCTGTTGATTGTGTAAAAATGGCTTTCAATCACCTGTTGACTGAAAAGCCCGACCTGCTGGTATCGGGAATTAATCATGGATCCAATGCCTCAACCAGTGTCTTTTATTCGGGAACAATGGCAGCCGCACTTGAGGGTTGCATAAACCAGGTTACATCCATAGGATTTTCGCTGCTGAATCTTGATTATGATGCCGACTTTTCAGCTGCCATGTATTATGCCGGAATAATTATCAAAAAAGTGATCCAGGACGGATTGCCCAAAACAGTTTGCCTGAACGTCAACATTCCGGACGGAAAGCAGGAAAACATAGCAGGGATTAGGATATGCAGGCAAAACAGGGGATACTGGATGGAAGAATTTGACCAGCGGACAGATCCGCTAGGAAAACACTACTTCTGGCTGACAGGAAACTTTTATAACACTGAACCTGAAGCTACCGATACCGATGAATGGATGCTGGAGCACCAGTATGTTTCAATCGTTCCGCAGAAAATCGATCTCACTTGTTATGACACCCTTAAATCCATCCATCACTGGAGCTTTTAAATGTATCAAGGTCCATTTCTGATCAAACCGGTATTCTGAATCCCATGAATGAAACCCCACCCCGAATCAAACGTTTTGACACCCTGGCCACCGGGATTATTTCCGGAATAATTTTGCCTGTGGTGGTCTATTTCCTTCTGTACTTTTCCAAAATACAGGATGTTCAATTCACACTTTTCTCAAACCATCTGGTGATCGGCAATATTATCCCTGTAATAATCAGTCATTGCGTGCTCCCCAACCTTGTTCTGTTTTTCATCTATATTGGCATTAACTGGATGCAATCTGCAAAAGGGATCCTCTCCTCCACGGTCGTATTGACAGTCGGCATTTTTGCCGTAAAATTATTTTTCAGCATTCTATGAGATATTATCTTATTGCCGGAGAAGCATCGGGCGATATGCATGCCGCCAACCTGGTGAATGCATTGAAGAAACTGGATGAAAAAGCGGAATTCCGGTGCTTCGGAGGTGATAAATTAAAGGAAGCCGGAGCGGATCTCTTTATTCATTACCGTGATATGGCATTGATGGGGCTTACCGAGGTACTCCTGAAATATTCAACGATCCGCAGGAACAAGAATCTTTGCCGTAACGACATACTCAATTACCGGCCGGATGTTTTAATCCTCGTGGATTACTCTGGATTCAATCTGCCCATGGCCCGGTTTGCCGCAAAACATGGTATCAGGGTTATATATTACATTTCTCCCAAACTATGGGCATGGGCCAAATGGCGGGTAAAAATCGTACGCGATTTTGTGGAGAAGATGTTTGTTATTTTACCGTTTGAAGTGGACTTTTACCAAGAACATCAGGTGAAAGCCGAATATTACGGAAATCCGGTCGTCGATAGTGTCCGCACATTTGAGGATAAGTTTGATCCCAATGAGGACTTCCGGGGCAGGAATAATCTCAAGGATGGTCCGATTGTAGCATTGCTGGCCGGTAGCCGGAAACAGGAGATTTCCCTCCTGTTGCCTGAAATGCTGGCCGCAGCGGTGAATTTCCCCGGTTACCAGTTCGTGGTGGCAGGCGCTCCTTCAATCTCACCTTCTTTTTATGAGCACCTTCTTTCGAATTCAAATGTGAGGGTGGTATATGATCAGACCTATGAACTATTGAAGCACGCAAAGGCGGCTGTAGTAACTTCAGGCACAGCAACACTCGAAACAGCACTTCTAGGCATACCGGAGGCTGTTGTTTACAAAACCGGTGCCGTGACTTTTTTCATCGGCAACTTTCTTGTCAATATTAAATATTTCTCCCTTGTGAACCTTATTCTGGATAAGGATGTTGTGAAAGAACTGCTTCAGGAAAACCTTGAACGCGATATTAAAAATGAGCTTGATCTTTTATTGTTCAATAATCAGTACAGAAAAAAAATGCTGGATAATTTCAGGTTGTTGCACGATAAACTGGGAGAGCCGGGTGTAGCAACCCGGGTGGCTGGCAGGATAAACCGGATACTTAATCAGAATTAGAGCCTGTTATGCGTTATCTGATCCATATATCCATCCTTAATCTGATAATTTTTTTCACCCAGGTAAAAGCTTCAGACCTACGCCTGGGATTGTACCATATGCAGGAAATACGGTCCGTTGTATTTTCAGCGATTGACGGGGAATACCTGTTATCGGGCGATGACCGGCAGATAGCTGTCATAAAAACGGGTGTCATGTTTCATGTCGGTCTTACCCGCCAGGGATTGACCATTGATGATACCCTGCGGTCATACGGAACATTTAAAAAGGTTTTTTTCAAGGGAGTTTCCGCTGAAAACAGCTTCCGGATAAAACCGGCAATGCCATCCTTGCAGGCAAAGGAATCGGATGACAACCTCGCCCTGGGTATTTCGGACAATTCAATTGAGATTGTAAACATTATCGATCTGGAGAAATACATTTCGGGATGTGTGGAAACTGAGGGAGGACCGAATAATCTACCAGAATATTACAAGGCCCAGGCGGTCTTATGCCGGACTTATGCCATAAAAAATTTCAGCCGTCATGCCCTTGAAGGTTTTAACCTGTGTGACGGAATCCATTGCCAGGCTTTCAACGGGAAAAGCAGAATGAATCCGTTAATATATGACGCTGTTTCCGAAACCAGAAATTTGATACTTGCGGATAATGACTCAATTCCCATCATGACCGCATACCATGCCAACTGCGGGGGAATCAGCTCAAGTGCCTCCATGGCATGGAATAAGGACCTTCCATACCTTATCCCGGTCCGCGATCCTTTTTGCGATGGTTCATCACAGTATGCCTGGAAAAAAAGCCTCACAATTGCCGAATGGGATAATTACCTGGAATCAAAGGGTATGCAACCAGGTTCAGACTCGCTGTCCGGATCATTCCGGCAAAAATACCTTGATCCTGAAAAACGCAGATTACCTCTTTCCACGATCAGGGATGATCTGAAGCTGAAATCCTCTTTTTTCACCGTGCAGCAACAGAATGGTTCCGTGATAATCCAGGGCCAAGGTTATGGCCATGGGGTTGGTATGTGCCAGGAGGGAGCCATGGAAATGGCAAGGGTGGGATATTCCTATGTGGATATTCTGATGTTTTACTTTCATCATGTGAATTTGGAAAACAGGTAACTTATGATTTCAGTTGACCAGCTCAGTGTTTCATTTGGCGGGTTTTATCTGTTCCGGCAAGTATCTTTTCTGGTAAACAGCCGGGATAAGATCGGTCTGGTCGGCAGGAATGGTGCAGGTAAGACTACACTTCTCAAGATCTTCATGGGCCTGCAGCAACCTGATGAAGGCAGGGTGATGGTTCCTCCCGGCATCAGGCTTGGTTATCTCCCGCAACAGATGGTGGTTATTGATGATAAGACCCTTTTCGATGAAGCCGGCAGTGCTTTTGATGAAATATTGGTCCTTGAATCGGAAATCAGGAGCCTGAATCATGAAATTACAACCCGCACGGATTATAGCACTGCGGATTATCTTGACCTGATTGGCCAGCTTTCTGAAAAAACGGAGCGTTTTCACCTCCTGGAAGGAAGCAACCGGGACCAGAAAATCGAGCAGGTGCTGACCGGACTGGGATTCTCCCGGACCGATTTTATAAGGCATACCCGTGAATTCAGCGGAGGATGGCGTATGCGGATTGAATTGGCAAAGATCCTGCTGAAATCCCCTGATGTAATACTTCTCGATGAACCGACCAATCATCTTGATATCGATTCAATACAATGGCTGGAGGAGTTTTTGCATGATTATCATGGGGCTGTGGTGATGATTTCACATGACCGGGTTTTTCTGGATAAGGTAACCGAACGTACGGTAGAAATAACTATGGGAAGGATACATGATTACAGGGTTCCCTATTCAAAATACGTGGGTTTGAGAAAGGAAAGACGCGAACAACAGTTGTCTGCTTTTAAGAACCAGCAAAAACTGATCAGCGATACAAGGGATTTTATAGAAAGGTTCCGGTATAAGCCCACCAAATCGGTCCAGGTGCAATCGCGAATTAAAATGCTTGAAAAGCTTGATATTATTGAAATCGATGAAGAGGATAATTCAACCCTGAATATTAAATTCCCGCCAGCTCCGCGTTCAGGGGCTGTTGTGATTGAGATAAGGGGATTATCCGTGAGCTATGGATTTCACTGCGTGCTGGACCATATTGATCTAACCATTCACAGGGGGGAAAGAGTAGCTTTTGTTGGCAGGAATGGCGAAGGCAAAACCACTTTATCCCGGATCATCATGGGTGAGCTACCTTATGAAGGGATACTGAAACCCGGACATAATATCAGGATAGGTTACTTCGCCCAAAACCAGGATGAGTTGCTGGAAGGGAATAAGACTGTTCTGGAAACCCTTGATGAGGTTGCAGTCGGCGATATCAGATCCAAAATACGGGATATACTGGGAGCTTTTCTTTTCAGCGGCGAGGATGTGGATAAAAAAGTAAAAGTGCTTTCGGGAGGGGAAAGATCCCGGCTGGCACTCGCCAGGCTTTTGTTTGAACCCTGTAACCTTCTTGTTCTGGATGAACCGACCAACCACCTCGACATGCGTTCGAAGGATATTCTGAAACAGGCATTGCTTAAGTATGATGGCACGCTTATTGCGGTTTCACATGATCGGGAGTTCCTTGACGGACTGGTGACCAAAGTTTTTGAATTCGGGAACCACAAGATCAGGGAACATCTTGGGGGCATCTATGATTTCCTGGACCGGAAAAAAATGAATTCTCTCGCAGAGCTGGAGAAAAAAGCTGCTGTTCAGCCTTCAGGAGTAGAGAGAGAGGAGAAGAACAACAAACAGGCCTTCCTTGATAAAAAGGAGTATGAACGTGAAATCCGCAAATTTGAAAACCGGATTGAAAGAACAGAACGTATCATTGCGGATATTGAAAAGGAGATCTCCGAATATGAAAAGAAAATTTCAAATCCCGGCGGTGACATTGATAGTATAATGACCCCGGAATTTTATGCAGCCTATACAGGATTCCATACGGCATTGAAACAACATATGGCAGAATGGGAGCAGCTTCACGACGAACTGAGTGCATATAAAAATAAAAGAAATTGAGTATTTTTGCATGTTGATGAATTAACCGGAAAACCATGAACAAAAGACTGATTTATCTTTTAGGATTGATATTTTTAATGCCGGTTGCCTGTTTTTCACCAAAAACGACAATTAAACCAAGTGTGGTTAACCTTTCCAGGATGTATAATCCGACGAACACTAAATTTCACCCGGTTTATACGGTTTACCACAATTCCCCGGCGACTTCACTGCTCCTGATTAAAATATTCCCGGTTGAATTGCTTTATTCGGGAACTATTGAACCAAACAAGATCCTGGCCCAGGTGAAGCTTACCTATGTTCTTTCCGATATCGAAAATCCGGATAAGCCGGTATTAGCTGATTCCGGGCAGATAACATACAAATTCGCAAGAGAAAATGCTGAAAAAAGGTTTATTACACAACTGATTCTGAATACGGAAAAGGGAAAATTATACCAGCTGATGATCACAGCCCGTGATATGGTCCGGAACCAGGAAAGCCTCAATTACCTGTTTGTTGATAGAACCTCTCCCTATTCGGAACAAAATTTCCTTGTTACGGAAGCTGATGGTGGAGGACCAGTATTTCAGCCAAATGTAATCGGTAATTCACTTTTTAAAGTGGAATATGGTGATGATCAGTTTGATACCATTTTTGTAAATTACTATGGCCGGGACATACCCTTGCCAAAACCCTCTTTTTCAACAGGCAGGGAAAGAGAGTTCATGGAACAACCGGATAGCATATGGATCCTGCCTTTCGGAAAAGGAGTAGTTTTTCAGCTGAATTATGAAGGCGTCTATCATTTTCAGCTTGATACCACCAGCTCGGAAGGCTTAACGCTTTGTAATTTTGGCACGGGCTATCCCAAAGTCCAGGAAGTAAAACAAATGATTGAACCCCTCGCCTACCTCACCACCACACCTGAATATGAGACATTAAGAAAAGCTGCCAACCAGAAACTTGCCGTTGACAATTTTTGGATGGGAAGAGCCGGGAACATTGAAAAGGCACGTGAGCTGATCAAGGTGTATTATAACCGGATATTTTTTGCTAATTTCTATTTTACTTCCTTTAAACCCGGTTGGAAAACTGACCGCGGCATGATTTTTACCATTTACGGACCTCCCCAAAATGTTAAAGTAATGCCCAATCAGGAGAGATGGGTGTACTATAAAAACAACTATACTACATCTGTGACTTTTATTTTTGAATTTGACCCCTCCCCCTATTCCATGGATAATTATGTGCTTGAACGGACTGAAAATTATGACAGTTACTGGAGACAGGCGGTAGATACATGGCGTAACGGCAATATTTATCTCATTGAATAATCTTACCCCTTTTAAGTGAAACCCAAGTCGAGCCTTATCTTTGGAATACACCCGGTAAATGAAGCCATCCGTTCGGGGAGGCCCATTGACAAAATCCTGCTGAAAAAAGGATTCAGGAGTGAAACCATACCTGGTTTGTTTCCAGCCCTCCGGGAGCAGAACATTCCCTTTCAATTTGTTCCGCCTGAAAAGTTGAATCGTCTTACAGGCGGAAATCACCAGGGCATAATTGCCCTGGCATCGGAACTGGAATATACTGAGCTGGAGAAGATTGTGCCTGTGCTTTTTGAAGAGGGCAAACTCCCGGTACTTGTATTGCTGGACAGCATTACGGATGTCAGGAATATGGGGGCGATTGCCCGTAGTGCCGAAGGTGCGGGAATTGATGCATTAATTATCCCGGGGAAGGGATCAGCTCAGATTAATTCCGATGCCATTAAAACTTCGGCTGGTGCATTGAATAATATTCCGGTTTGCAGGGTCAATTCCCTGGCTGATGCTGCCAGGTTCCTTCACGAAAGTGGATTTCAGATCATTGCGGCCACTGAAAAAGCTGCGGATTTCATTTATGCCGCGGATTTCACCAAACCGGTCGCCCTGATCGTGGGCGCTGAAGATGCGGGTATTGATCCAATACTGTTGAAAATGGCGGATTCGCTTGTAAAAATACCCATGTACGGATCCATTCAATCGTTGAACGTGAGTGCTGCCGCTTCGGTAATTTTTTTTGAAATAGTAAGGCAGCGAAATTTCAACAAACCATAATAAAACAAAACCCCGGAGGTGTTTTAACCTCCGGGGCCCGCACGCCGCATCTCCTCATTCCCGTAACCCGTCACACCCGTCACACCCGTCACCCGTCACTCCATACCCTAAAGACCTCCTTTGCCCTCATTTCTCTCATATTCCACAGCACGGTCAATCTTGCTGATCTTATTTCCACGGTTAAAATTATAGGTCAGTGAAAAACAGAAAAGCTGGGTTGCATCCACATGACCTTCCCATGTTTCAAAGTACCCGGGGGTCGTTGTCTCCACTTTGCTGTATTTGAAATCCCGTATAAAAGGATTGTAGAATACATCCACACTGAACTTTTCTGAAAATTTCTTTTCGGCGCCAATCAGGTAAAGCATGTCCCTTGAGAATTCACGCTGATAACTTATATTGGGGCTTCCATAGTTGGCAAAAACAAATACGGTATAGTCCTTGGGCAGCGTAAAAATGTGGCTGAAATTAAATCGGTAACTGAGCATTTCTTCCTTGCTGTGCCCGGTAAGCACTTCATCGGTACGGTAAATGCGGTCATACAGTGTTACGCTTGCATTGAATCTCCATCTTTTCATTAGCTGAAATGCGCCGTTCAATTCAATACCCATCTCCATATTCCTGCCGATATTGCCCTTGGTTATGTCCGTCACGCCATCGCCGGTCACGGTTGTAATATCCTGGATCCCATTATTTGTGTAACGGAAGTACATTTTCGGTGATATGTAATTCGATTTGAAATTTTTTGAATATACAAACTCCAGGGTATTTTCCAGTGCAGGGTTCAGATCGGGATTCCCGTGGCGTACATGAAGCGAATCGGTCCATACATTGAAAGGATTCAGATCACTGGGAGATGGCCTATAGATTTTCCTGCGGAAGGACAATTTCAGCGTCTGGTCTTTGGGCAAGCCCTGGCTCAGGCTGAACTGGGGCAGGAAAGCCGTATAGTCCGTCGTGGATACTGAATTGATGTCAAGCCATGAGTATTCTCCCCTGATCCCTGCCTGCCATGAAAGTTTCTTTACCTTGCCCGAAATATTATAGTAAGCTGTCTGCCGGGTTTCACGGTAACCAAATTCATCCACCCTTTCCTGCGGAATATCCTCGACATTGAACTTATTTGAAAAGTCATTATTCATCCAGGCCCCGTAACTTCTTGCACCCAGCTCGTTCTTGATGTTCTTCAGCATGAACGTGGCATCTAGCTTTATTTCAGCATTTTTCCTCATGTTGTTTATCCTATCAACCCTGTTTACGGTATTATCCACGGTGTTAAGATCTGTCAGATCCATATAGGATTCAGCATACTCATTCCTGTCAGTTCCTGCTTCTGTATTATAATATCCTTCTACCTTGATTTCATCGCCTTCCTTTTTGAATTTCCTCACCAGATAAAGGGAAAAATAATTGTTGTCATTTCTGTTAAAGGAATTTCTGTTTGTTTTCAGATACTGGGTAAGATCGTCACCCATATATACCTTACTATCTGATTTATAACCCTTTGAAATACCATTCCAATATCGCCATTCGCCCATGAAATTCAAAGATGTCTTTTCGTTAATGAACCAGTCGATTCCATAGTTCATATAGTTATGTCTCCAACTGTTGGTTCCCCGGCCGTTCTTTTCAAAATAGTACGCATCTGATAACCCGTTGTCGACGCGGGTGGTCACCTTTTCGTTGCCCTCAAACCTTTCAAAATGCATCTGTTCGCCTACATAGATCCTGAATTTCTGGTTACCGTATTCAAGACTTCCGGATGGTTCGGCCACTATCCTCGTAGGATGAGGAACCGGGATCTTAATGGATCCGCTGACACCGGTTCTTTTCTCCTTTTTCAAAACGATGTTAATGACACCGGAAACATCGGCATCGTATTTGACACCGGGATTGGTGATCAGCTCAACTTTGTCGATCATATCGGATTTAAGCTGTGCCACATATTCCTTGCTCCGGAGAATTCCGTCAACATAAAACTGAATATTGCTCTGTCCTGCTAAGGAAACGTTGTTCTGAAAGTCAACCGATACGGATGGTATGTGTTTCAGTGCATCAAGCGCTGTATTGGAAGCCTTCCGGATGTCATCATTCAGGGTGAAAACGGTGCGATCCACCTTTTCCTCCCCTTTTAGCCTCTGCCCCACAATTACAGCTTCATCAAGCTCCTGGAGGTCTTCTGCAATTTTCATCTCGCTAAGGTCAATCGTTTTATTCTGCCTTGAAATTTCCACGTTTTTTACGGTAACTGTTTTATAGCCGACAAAGGATACTTTGAGGCTGTACTTGCCGTAAGGAATATTGTCAAATTTGAATTTTCCCAGGTCGTTCGTGATTACACCTGTCACCAATGCTGAATCGGCTTCATTCAACAATGCAACAGAAGCAAAAGACACCGGGGAGGAAGTACTGTTATCAACAATAACTCCTGTGATCGTCCCGTTCTCGGTTTCAGCATAAATATTGAAACCAGGCGTCAAAACAAAGACTGCCAGCAAGATACCAGCTGCTATCAATTTCTTTAGAGTTCCTTTCATATTTTCAGTTTGTTTGGTAATTGACAAATGTTAAATTTTTCGGATCCTGATCTCAGGACATCACAATTCATACCAATTTTAATATAGTATTGTTATACAATAAATTATGCGATAATTATGCGGACAATGAAATTTCCTGAAAGTGAACGCCTCCGGAAATCAGTGTCCGAAAATGAACAAATTTATACGGGGAAATTATGGGTCTGTTTGATATCAAAGCACTAAATTTGATAAAGGTGAATACACCATGAAATCAAACAACCCGGAATCCCCGATATTCTTTGAACTGGCCGCTGCAATTCTTACCGTTCTGTTGAAGTTTATTGTAATGGACTGGCTTGGCATGAGGGCATTCTACATTTCAGGGGTATGTATATTCTGGCTGGGGTATGCAGCGTACCGATATTCTTCGGATCATGCCATTCTGAAGAATTGGGGATACAGGAAGGAAAACTTCGGAAAATCCCTGAGGGTCCTTTTACCCTTTCTGGGGATCAGCATGGGCGTAGCTCTGTTATACGCCAGACTGAATGATATTCCAATACTGAACTTCAATATAATACCGATCCTTCTTCTTTACCCTGTATTCGGCATTATTCAACAGTTTATGCTTGTATGCATTCTCGCCCGTAACCTGCAGTTTACAAGTTTCTTTTCATCGCGCAGATACCTTATGATATTGGCAGTTTCGGTTCTTTTTAGCCTGATTCACTATCCCTATCCGTGGCTGATGATATTCACGTTCTTTATGGAGATCGTCTTTTTATCCGTTTACCTCAAATGGCGTAATTTATGGGCTATTGGTTTCGCGCATGGATTTATTGCAACTTTTTTACTGTATTATATCCTCAACCGTGACCTGTGGAAGGAACTATTTGTCTGGTTTTAAATATGAAAAAAACGTCGCAGGTCAACGCCCCGATTGAGCCGGTAGTGTATGTGGAACAAAATAGCGGTTATGGGAACCATGGATATGAATACGATCAATCCCCAGTGAATGGATATTTTACCGGTGAGGTACCTTGAAAGAATACCATCTGTGATTAATGCCAGGACACCGGTTGCCAGAAAAAAGCAACCGAGAATATTGAATCCGTGCTGTTTCGTGATCCGGAATATAATTGTAAGCAGGAGGATAATTAAATAAAGCGAAAAGAGGATTGGTATACCCAATTGTGTGCCCCACCCTATCTTTTCATTGTACAGATCAAGCAGAACAAGCAACAATGAGGTGGATAGGAAACTGCCTCCCAGCAGGATCATTAACTGGTGGCGCCAGAACGAGAAAAGGGTGATATTGGCAAATAAAACAAGGCATACTGTTATTGAATATTTTGACCAGGTTATGCCATTGGCAATAACCAGATCTATTATTAATGTGACCAGGATCCCTGAAAAGAGAATGACATTTGATAATTCCCAGAATAATTTACGCTTCTGGTACCGGGTGAGGTTTTCGAAATCGGTCAATATTTTCGTTTTTTGCGGATATCCCTGGCTTTTTGAAGATTCCGTTGATTTAACCTGCTCGTCGGATCCTGAATAATTACACAGGGGACACTCATGCATTTTCTCATCAAGTTCTACGCCGCACTGGGGACATATTATCATGGCATAATAATTAATACGTTACTAATTTCACATGAATACCCTCTCCGGTAAGAAACCGAAAAAATTTCTTCTGCATTTCATTTGAATCCGTGATATTTCCAAAACTAACCACCAGTTTGTCCATATATCCAATGACCCCGCAGTTGATCTTAAGCTTTTTATTGGGCGGTGGAGGGATAAAAACAAAATAATCTATCTTTTCCATCATATGGGCCGGAATTTCCATCTTCCCGAGATTGGTTATTACACCGCTGTACTGGTTGGCACCCTGTGTATAATATTTATGATATAGTATCCAGTTTTTGACAAATAATGGAATGCCGCGAACCAGGATCTTTTTCTCACTTCCCACATTCCGCGAAATAATCTTGTTAATCAGTTTTTCATCCGTTTCAAGTTTCATCTTATAATGCACAATTTTAATGATTTCATTAAACGTATATTTTCCCAAACGGAGATCAATTTCCGGTAGAACAAACAGCGAAAAATTTCTCATCGACCGTGTCGGGTATATTCTTCGCAAATTGACAGGCACCTGGATGCGAATTATCTTTCGCTTTCCAAAAGGACTGTAATGGGGTAACTCATTGTGAATTTCCTGAAGCACGAAAAGATAGACGGCTATAAGATAATCGGTGATACTGACTTCGTTTTCCTTTGCCTTCAATTTGATACCTTCCACGGAAATCCGGGCCACCAAAACATTAAATTCCGGTTTCCTGACAGCCTTATAAGGAAGATGAAAAGCCTTCGTATAATGGATTACCGGTGGAATATTGGCTTGAAAATAATGGTTATAAGCATCTTCAATTTCGCTGTCAAAGATCTTTTCATCGGGAAGAACATCTGAATTGCCTGTTATTGAATTGTCATATTCGCCGAAATATGCACTCAGTAAAGTTTTAAAAAAAACAGATGCACCCTCGCCATCTGTAATAATGTGCGAAAATTCAACACTGATCCGGTTATCGGCTGCAATGATCCTGAAAAGAAAGGAACAGTCGCTTGCGGAATGCCGAAAAGCACAACAAATGCCAAATCTGTCAGCCAACGGAATTATCGGCTTGTCGATATACTCAAGGTAATACCAAAAAAAACCTTTTTTCAGACAAACCTTAAAATAGGGAAACCTGGTTTCAATTTTGCTGACAGCATGCATCAGACTCCGAACTTTGACCCTTTCGGTAAGTACGGCTGAAATTCTGAACACCGTGGTGTGCTCCTGCGACTGAACGGCGGGGTAGATCTTGGCTGCATTATCCAATGGTAACCAGGAATAGCCGGAACCCGTATTCGTTTTATCTGGGATTTTCAAAGGTCGGTATTTACATCCGCAAAATTAAATATTAAGGGAGGCAATTCCTAATTACAGTTTCATCCGTTATGCCGGATGCGGATTAATAAACCGGATCAGATAAAATGATACAGGAAAACCAGTAATGCTTCCAGGGCAGGTTTCTTGTTATCCTTAATCTCAAGGACCACCTCAATTTCAGCCTTGGTGATTCCCTTTAAATTTATCAATGACTTTAGCTTTGCGATCAGCCTCACATCACTGTTTACCAAAACGGGCTGGTTAAACCTGAGCTTTTCAATCCCATAGTTTACGAGCAGTTTGATATTATTCACCTCCACTACCTGTCTCCATAAATAGGGCAATATGGACAGGCTTAAATATCCGTGGGCTATTATGGAACCATAAGGACTTTCTCTTTTGGCCCTTTCCGCATCAAGGTGTATCCACTGATGATCAAGTGTGGCATCCGCGAATTTGCTTATCTGGTCCTGTGTAATCTTATGATAATCCGATACTCCTAAGCTTTTCCCAATATAGGTCTCAAATTCCGCGTAACTGTTAATTACCAATTTTTCCATAATGGTTAAATTTAATCAGGTTATTGGAAATCAATGATATAGTTCAAAACATTCAGAAACAGACGCTTATTTACGCCTTATGGTCTGTCTTTTATTTTGTGCCATTTCAGCTGCAAATTCATCGTAGCCAATTTCTTTAATCCTGTTTATGCAGGCAGCCCGGTCTGAATTCAGGATAAGGCCAATGGCTTTTGAGATAAAATTATTGAACTTTCTGCAATCCTTTAGCTCAACCGTTGAGCAGGCTGAACACGCCTGTAAATCATTATCCATGCAACATGTCCTGACCTTGCACCACGTTGCTTTTGCATTTTCCTTACACCCCGGACATTTCCCGGATAAATATGCGCGACATGCCCCGCAATACAATCCGCAATAGGCAATCAGGTTTTTATCTGCAATGATTTCCTTTTGAGTTGTTTTCATGTGGAATGAAATTTTATGATCATATTTTGTTTGCCGGCATGCATCTCTATTTTTATTCTCCGGGCTTGTTCCCCACTTACAAAGAAATAAATATTATCTATGATAAAAAAATTAGATCAATGAAATGGTTATATCATTCTGCACTTTCCTAAAATCAATCATAAATTACTCAATTTTATGGTAATAACAAACTATCTGTCCATTTTTGCAGATACGGTTAAAACTGATTCTGGTGTACGGAATCGTACACGATCTGTTTGAAATGATACATTAAACCCATACTTACCTAGTCTATTTTTTAACTATATATATCTGTATTTCTGTATTATATAAACTTTGGCACAGTTAATGTTTAATATATTCCAAACACTAAAAAACGAAAAAAAATGAAAACACAAACTTACATAAGCAGCCTGAAAAAATCCGCCATCAGTGCCTTCACCGTTGTTGTTCTTGCAGCCGGTAATCTTACGGGTCTCCGGGCAGATCAGAATGACGGATTGAATTCACTGGCACAGGAAATGAACCGTCTTGAAATGATGGCCGGTGCAACTGAAGTTTCCCTTCAATATGAGGCTCCCTCAGCAGAAATGAATGAGGATATTGTTCCTTCCGTAGAAAGGCTCGAATCAATGGCTTTCAATATCGAAGAATCCTTACAGTATAAGGCTCCTGCCGCAGAAGAAACCGAAGAAGTAAATTCCGCTGTGGAAAGACTTGAAACACTTGCTGCCAATACCGAACAATCCATCCGGTTCGAAGCCCCGGAAATTGAAGATGCTTCTGAATTTCAAAATGACGGCAACGAGGATAATACCCTTGTTGCTTTTTAAATCAAGGTTAACAATCCGGTAAATTCAGGACTTATGCAAAACAATAAAATTCCCATCAAGGATTAAACCTGCCGCACAGATGTCCGGCAGGTTTTTTATTTCCGCCCAGCCCAAAAGTCAAAAGATTACCTCGGCGAGTAGTTCACCATCCATCCTATGCCAAATTTGTCCGTAAAAGAACCGTAATAGTCACCCCAAAACATATCCTGCATAGGCATTTCAACCTTTCCGCCTACTGAAAGCTTTGAAAAGAGCCGGTCTGCCTCTTCCCTTGAATCCGGATGAAGAGAAACATAAACATTGTTTCCCACTTTCAGTTTGAATCCCATGGATTCCGGGGCATCCGTCCCCATAAGCAGGTGTCCTCCAAGTATCGGAAGCGCAATATGCATTACCAGGTCCTTATCCTCTTCGGGAATAGGGGGAGCATCCTTTTGCGGGGGAATTTCACGGAAACGGTTAATCTTTCCGTCAACAAAATCTCCTCCAAAAACAGATTTATAAAAATTAAAAGCCTTTTCGGTGTCTCTGGAAAAATTCAGGTAGGTACTTGTTTTTGCCATGGCTATAGTTTTTTTAACCGTGTTACATATGTTAGCACCTGGGGCGCTTTATAACACGATCTTGTTTGTTGTATCAATAAAACAACGATTTAAACCTCTGATGGTTCAATTTATTAATCCAGGATCGACTCTGAAACCAGGGCAATAAATTTACCATAAACCGTATCGTTATCCTTAAGGTTTCCATCCTGTCCCATTCTTACAATCACCATATTCCATTCCGGGATAACGAAGCATTTGTTATTGTTGGCTCCGGAAGCAAAATATATGCCTCCCGGTGCCCCGGGAAGCTTCATTTTTCCATTGGGACCTGCGGCATTGATCCACCAGTTAAAACCATAGTATCCCGGACCCGCTATGTCCTTTCTTTCCGTATCGGCCAAATGCACCGATGCCGGAACCTGAACGGATGTAGCGGCTTTTATCCATTCCCTGCTGATCAGCTGTCTTCCGTTCCAGTTTCCGTCATTAAGAAAAAGCCATCCCCAGCGCGCAAGATTCCCGGCATTGGTTATCACATCTGTACATCCATTGTTAATGGGGATCCCGTGCAGGTCCTTTTCAGTTTTCCAGGTCCATTCCATGTCAATATAACCGGTAATCTTCCTGCGCAGGTAATCGTACATGGAACCCTGTAAAACCTGTGTCAAAACCCTTCCGAACATCATCTGTGCCTCATCCCAATAAGCAAATTGGGTGCCGGGCGCAAACAGGGGTGTCTCGGGCTCATATACAGTCCAGGACCAATCATCATTATTGTCGCCAGGCCACCTTGTCTTCCCGGCAGCACTGTAACCCGAAGTCATTGTGGCAAAATGCCGGAATGTAACCTCCGGATATTTTTCAGCCAGCAGAGGTTCATATTTTGAAGCCAGGTCATCCGGTGAAATCACTTTTTCATCGGTCAGCAATCCAAGGACCGCACTGGTAAAAGTTTTTGAACATGACCAGATACTGTGAAAACTGTCGGCATGTTCACCTTTAAATATAACATATCCATTGCGGACGATCAGCAGCTCTGAAACGCCGTCCTCATGACAGTTTTCCTTCAGAAATTCTATAGCGTTCCGCAATTTATCAGCATCAATGCCTTGCTTTTCAGGAGCGGAGGCAATCCATGCCTTGTCCGGGAAGACCTGTTTACGTCGTTCTTGGGTATTGCAGCCTGGTATGACAACCATGGCAATGAATGCACAAGTGACACGGAATACAAAATTCTCCATCATAGTCTGGTGATAGTTTAATTCAGATTTTTTTCAGGAATAATGGCCGCGTCCAACATGTCGCCGTTTAGTTTTCGAATTTCCCCGAGTGTAATTTGAGATTGCGGATCATGCAGGAAATGCTCCTTCAATATTTCGCAGGCATATTCCGTACAGTATGCACAATTTTCGATTTTTTTATTCGCTGCACATTTTCTGATCCCGCAATTTACACATCCGGAAAATATACGACCGTCAGCCGTCCTGCATCCTTCACAGTCCGAAATTTCTCCGGCCTTTAAATTCATCCCGTAGATGATCCTGCATTGTTCAGCAATGGATTCTCTCATTTCCAATTTCCGGTATTCATCCTGTTCTAAGGTTGCCAGGTAAACCTGACAACTGCTGCACATCAAACCGCAATAGGCTATCATGTTTCCCGACTTTCCATTTTCAACATCCTCTCACAAGTTACAAAATAAAATGGAAATGAAATGATATTATATCAGAGAATCAAATAAATAACATCAGCGGCAAATCAGAATTTCAAGTTAATTCGAAAACCCACCGGACAGACTTTCGTAATGCAACTGGACCAGCCCGGTGTCAAACTGTTTTGAAGAAACAAGTTTGAGTTTAAGTTCAGGACGGCCATTCCTGAACAGGGGTATTCCATTTCCAACCAGTATGGGAATTACTGAGATAATGAATTCATCGATCAGGTCGGAGGACAAAAGCTGATGTACAACTTCCGCTCCGCCATCGCAAAAAATGTTCTTCCCTCGATCTTCTTTAAGCTTCAATACCAGGTCATTCAAATTTCCCGTATAAAAAGATGTGTTTCCGATGTCAGGTTTTGCTTTTCTGGTCAAGACATATGTTCTTTTATCCGCATGCGGGAATTCAGGAACCTCTTTCATAACCCAATCATAAGTCCTTCTGCCCATTATCACGGTATCAACCGAATCTATAAAATCCTTATAACCATAATCTTCCCCTTCCTTTTCTACGGAAGATAAAAAGCTAAGATCGTCACCGGGTTTTGCAATGTAACCATCCAGGCTGGTTGCTATATATAAGATCAGCTTTCTTCCTGTTTTCATTACATCCGTTTAAAAAGCAGATAATCAACCTTTCAGCTCATTCATCAGGTCCTCAAGGTCCAGCGAACGGGTATACATTTCCAGGGATCCATCCTCCTTAAGAGGCCATTGTTCTTTGGGCTTGTCCCAATAAAGCTCAAGCCCGTTTTTATCGGGATCATTCAGATATAATGCCTCCGATACGCCATGATCCGACGCCCCTGTCAACGGATAGCCCGCGTTTTGAAGGCGGTGGAATATGGCCGCCAGGTCCTTTCTGGCCGGATACAGAATTGCTACATGAAAAAGTCCTGTGCTTCCCATGGGTGCCGGCGGAGCATTCCTGCTATACCAAACATTCAGACCTATATGATGATGGTATCCTCCGGCGGAAATAAAAGCCGCATCGGCTCCATAGGTTGTCATCAGTTCAAATCCGAGGAGTCCGCAGTAAAATTCAAGAGAGCGCCGTATATCTGACACCTTCAGGTGTATATGTCCGATCCGGGTTTCCGGCGGAATTTTATAATTTTCCATGAATTCATCCTGATTAATTGGCCATTATTTTATTTTGAAATTTCCAAATTACCTAATTACCTAATTTTCAAATTTCCAAATTTCCAAATTTCCAAATTTCCAAATTTCCAAATTTCCAAATTTTCAAATTTTCAAATTTCCATTCACTCTTTTTCATATCCCACCGGATGGTTCAGGATCACGTATTGGGTTGTTTGAAGCTTCAGAGCCTCACGAAGCTTATCCATTCCCGGAAAACCTGCCTTTGGACAGGTTTTTAAGCCCGTCGCTGCACAAAACAGGGAGATATTCTGCGATACAATGCCTGCATCAATATTTGCCCATGCGGTTCGCTGCATGTCTTCCCCGAATCTGAACCGCGTAACATCAGATATCAAAACCAGGGTCACAGGAGCATCGGTTTTCCCCACGGTACTGCGATAATCACCGGCTACCACAGGATCCAAAACCCGTTTTGTCGCATTATAAAGATAAACACCATTCTCCATAATTACATAAATATCCACATCCTGCGCATTCAGTGCTGATGAGGCTGTGCGCTTTCCGTCATCCGGCCTGTTAATACCGTTAGCAGCCCAAACCAGGTCCGACAGGTCCTGCAATTCCAATGGTTTTTTCGAATATTCGCGAACCGATGCCTTTACACTTAAGGCCTGCATTACCGGTAAACCACGGGTCTTGTCGGGCTGAAGCAATTCGATGGGTTTCAATTCCTGTGATGCCACGCAACCCATCCAAACCAGGGCTGCTGAAATGAGAAATAGTTTTTTCATGATCAGGTTGATTAATTGAATGGTTTTCACAAAGTGGAAAAACAAATATATTCTATTTCCCGGCCTGCAAAAACAGAGCACAAAAAATTTTAATAAACCCTTTCTTTTATTCATTTTTGTGATATGAAAGGAAAATTTGCACTTACCCTTACAACCCACCGCATTTTAGGTCCGATTTTTAACCCGGTAATGATAATGCCCAGCAATAACCGGGAATATTATACCGTAAGTGACCGTATTTCCATGGCCAACCTAAGGCAATATCAATCCCAGCTTTCTCCCGAACACACCAGGCTGATCCAGATTACCGAAGAATACAGCGATAATCAGCTTCTCAAGGCTTTTACAAAGAAAAGAATAAGTGCCCGGGATTTTCTCGCATCAGTGGATGAAACGCTTTACGAACGGCAATTGAGGCCTTATATAGAGAAAAGATTACTGAGATGTACGGAAGTGATTTCGGGCAGCGATATTCCCATCTACCTGAAAAAACAGCATAACAATATATATGATACTGACCGCATATGGCAGCACGATGAAACAGCCAATACCGTTTTTAACTTTATACGGTCTTCCGAGGGGCTGCAGTATTACCTTACTGTCCGCTATTCTGACAAGGAAATCAGGCTTACCGGCCAGCCGGGTTTTGTCCTTGTAAATGATCCGTGCATTCTGGTGTTGAATAACAACCTGTTTCAATTCGATGATATAGACGGAAAAAAGCTTCTCCCCTTTTTCAAAAAGCAAACAATTACCGTTTCGACGGCCATGGAAAGAAAATTCCTTGAGTCATTTGCCAGGCCGGTAATACAAAAATACCAGGTGAATGCATCTGGTTTCAGTATTGTTGACCAGCATCTCCTGCCGACACCAATTTTATCGCTGGAGACAAATTTTCAAGGAATACCGGTGCTGATTCTTCGGTTTAAATACGATAATAAGGCAATTTATTTTGCAAACAAAAAATCAGAATTGCTTGTAACACTCATCGAAACAAATAACACCATAGAGTTTCACAGGCTTAACCGCGACTATGAATTTGAGAACCAAATAATTTCCTCTCTTCTTGAAACAGGATTGTCAAATTCAGATGCTTCATCATTTCTTCCATTTCGTGTCAAAAAAGCAGAAAATATACTCATCACCTACGATCTGGTCAGCTGGCTAAATCTGAACACCGAAGAACTCCGCAAGCTTGGAGTGGAAATTGTACAGTCTCTTCCCGTGAATCGTTACTACCTGTCCGGGCTGGAATTGAAAATCAATGTTTCGGAAAACAACAATGACTGGTTTGATATCCATGCAGTGGTTATGCTTGACGGCGTTGAAATTCCCTTTGTACGCTTCAGAAATCATATCCTAACCGGACGCCGTGAATATGAACTCAGGGATGGACGCATTGTAGTCCTTCCTGAGGAATGGTTTGCCAGATTTAAGGAACTTTTCGCCTTTGGCAGGGAAAATAATGATCATCTGTCCCTGGAAAAACAACATTTTCCTCTTCTAAAAGAGGGTTTGCAGGGAATTGACGGATCTTATGCGGGCAGGTTGAGGAAATGGATGGATTCATCTGTTTTTCAGGAGTTGTCTGTACCTGCAGAAATTAAGGCCGATCTGAGGGACTACCAGAAAAAAGGATACAGCTGGATGTGGAAGTTGTATTCAAATGATTTCGGAGCGTGCCTGGCTGATGATATGGGATTGGGTAAGACCCTGCAAACTCTGACACTGGTCCAGCAGGTTGTGAATGAAGAAAAACGTCGTCAGTATGGGCCGGTAAAATCAGTGTTTGAACGGCAGCTTACCATCTTCGATTCTCCCGAGTCCGCCCAGGTGAAAACGAAGCCTACGCTTGTGGTTGTACCCTCAACCCTGATCCACAACTGGATCAATGAGGCGGCCAGGTTCGCTCCGCACCTTAAAACCGGATATTATGCCGGATACAACCGGAAACCCTTTGAACATTACTACGAACGGTTTGACCTGATTATCACTTCATACGGACTGGTGAGGAATGACCTGGAAACCATCAGGCGCCATGAATTTCTGTATATTGTGCTTGATGAAAGCCAGGTAATCAAGAACCCGCATTCCAAGACCTATAAAGCTGTGGTAGGTCTCGCTGCCTTGCACCGGCTGGTTCTTACGGGTACCCCCATTGAGAATTCGCTCACTGACCTGTGGGCACAGATGAATTTTTTAAATCCGGGACTTCTGGGCAATTTCGAGTTTTTCAGGAATCAATTTGTGGTCCCCATTGAAAAGGGACGGAACACCAAGCAAACACACATTCTACAGACACTTATCAAGCCCTTCGTGCTCCGCCGCACTAAAAACGAGATAGCACGTGAACTTCCGGCCCTTACGCAGCAAGTCATATTTTGCGAAATGTCGGAATCCCAGCAGGGATTCTATGAAACGGAGAAATCAAAGGCCAGGAATCTTATTCTCGACAATATCCGGAAACAGGGGATAGAAAAATCCTCATTTGTGATCCTGCAATCCCTTACCAAACTCAGACAGGCAGCGAACCATCCGGTCCTTATCAGTGAAAAATATTCCGAAGATTCCGGTAAACAGGATGTGATCCTTTCAAACATCCAGAACCTGGTTGCCGAAGGGCACAAGGCACTCATTTTTTCTTCCTTTGTGAAACATCTCAATCTGTACACTGAATTCTGCGCCAGCAATAATATCCGCTATGCCCTTCTGACCGGAGAAGTTCCCCAGCAACAAAGGGAGCTCGTCATAAAGCAGTTCCAGGATGATCCGGAAACCCACCTGTTCTTTATTTCCATAAAAGCGGGTGGATTCGGGCTAAACCTCACTTCAGCCGACTACGTTTTCATCCTCGATCCATGGTGGAATCCCGCTGTGGAGGAACAGGCCATGAGCAGGGCACACAGAATGGGACAAAAGAAGAAGGTCTTTGTTTACCGTTTTATTGCAAAGGATACCATCGAGGAAAAAATCCACCAGCTTCAGGAACGTAAATCAAAACTTGCCGATGTGTTCATTGGAAGCGATAATCCTTTCAGGTCCGGGGACCAGGAGGAATTGATGCGGATGCTTGAGTAGAGACGATTTGAATTTGTCTATATCTATTGTGACTCGGACGCATTAAATCCCAATTCCTTGCCCTTCCGTAACATAAGGTCGAACGCTTCATTGAATTCATTACGTATTGTACCTTCAAGGATCGCCTCCTTGATCGTATTCTTGATGATACCTACTTCCCTGCATGGCCCTATATTGAATGTTTTCATGATCAATGCACCATCCACCGGCGGTTGAAAATTCCTGACAGCATCTTTTTCCTCAATCTCTTTTAGCTTTTGCCTGACAAGCTGAAAGTTGGCCAGGAATTGTTTCACTTTTTCATCATTCTTTGATGTAATATCAGCCTCACACAATAACATGAGGTCATCGATGTCATCACCGGCCTCAAAAAGCAGCCTGCGGACTGCAGAGTCGGTAACCTCCTCCTCCACAAGCGAAATCGGCCTCAGATGAAGCAATACCAGTTTCTGGACATATTTCATGGAGGCCCCCATCGGAAGGTGCAACCGTCGGAATATATCAGGTACCCATTTCGATCCCAGGAATTCATGCCCGTGAAAGGTCCAGCCATGCCCTTTAATATATTTACGAGTAGCGGGTTTAGCGATGTCATGCATGATGGCACCCCACCTGAGCCATAGCTTATCAGTGCGCTGTGAAAGCTGATCCAGCACTGCAAGGGTATGCCGGAAATTATCCTTATGACGTAAATTATCTATTACGGCGACCCCCTTTAACCAGTCGAGTTCCGGAAATACCAAGGCCAGAAGCCCCGTCTTTTCAAGAAGGTAAAATCCCGTCGATGGCTTGTCGGCCATCACTATTTTATTCAGTTCATCAATAATCCTCTCTTTGGAGATGATCTCGATCCTGGCCCGGTTCTGGCTGATCGACTTTAACGACTGTTCCTCGATTTCAAAACCAAGCTGTGTGGCAAACCGGATGGCCCGCATCATTCGCAGGGGATCATCCGAAAAAGTGATATCCGGATCAAGCGGCGTGCGGATGATCTTACGCTTAAGATCCGACATACCATCAAAAGGATCAAGCAATTCACCAAAGGACTCCTTATTAAGCGATACGCCAAGAGAATTGATCGTAAAATCCCGCCTGTTCTGGTCATCCTCCAGGGTTCCATCCTCCACAGAAGGTTTACGTGATTCGGATTGGTAAGACTCCCTGCGTGCCCCGACAAATTCAACATCCAGGTCATCCACCCTGAGCAAGGCAGTTCCAAAATTCCTGTAAACCGTAATTCTTCCCTTTTTGCCAATTTTTTTGGCCACAGCCCTGGCAAGGTCAATTCCGCTTCCTACAACAACAATGTCAATATCTTTTGAAGGCCTGTTTAAGAGGAGATCACGTACGTAACCACCAATAACATAGGCTGTTACATTCATATCGCTCACAAGCTCAGATACTATCCCGAAAACCGGGTGTTCAAGTGAAAACTTCATAGCGGTGTCTGACCAGAAATGGTAGTGCACAAAAGTAATATTAATTGCCGTAATCATTTCATGATTCCGGTTTCAGGCTTCGCGTTTCAGGGGCTACGCCTGTTTCAGGGGCTGCGCCCGTTTCAGGTTTCAGGCTTCGCGTTTCAGGTTTCAGGGCCTTCTGCCGTTTCAGATTTCAGTCGGCATTAAAACCTGAAACGCGAAGCTTGAAACGCGAAGCCTGAAACGCGAAGCCTGAAACGCGAAGCCTGAAACCTGAATCAACCTACAACAATTTTCATCTTCACGAAAAAAAATTATATTTGCAGTGAATTACACTAAGGGGGTGCCCTAAAAAATCGGGCTGAGATCATACCCTTAGAACCTGATCCGGGTAATGCCGGCGAAGGGAGTTGGTGGCATTGAATTTCAATGCCGCTGTTTCATTAACATAAAAAACAAGTAGTATGAAGCAGGTAATTGTATTGCTTGCATTCGTCTGCCTTTCCTGGCGGATGCATGCGCAACATTCCCTTACAGGGACAATAACGGACGTTAAGAACGAACCCCTGGTCGGCGCCAATGTGCAGCTAAGGGATACTTATTTTCAGACAGTAACTAATGAACAGGGCAATTTTAGTTTTGCCGGAATCAAAAAGGGCAATTATGAGCTCCAGGTGAGCTATATCGGGTATCAGGGGATTGATGAATCCATTGACATTTATGATGATATGAACCTTGACCTGAAGCTGAACGAATCAGCGGTAATAACCGATGCAGTTATTGTGTCCGCTGTGCGGGCCTCACGTAATACCCCCACAACATTTTCCATAGTCGGTAGGGAA
>Ga0209593_10000150_pt1 | contig 37071 bp, 30 predicted proteins | sample PPLLaktember2015_3_FD_187260 | JGI IMG/M metagenome (GOLD analysis project Ga0209593, IMG submission 187260) | Freshwater sediment microbial communities from Prairie Pothole Lake near Jamestown, North Dakota, USA - PPLs Lake P7 Core (6) Depth... | ecosystem: Environmental > Aquatic > Freshwater...
TATAGCCCCGACCTTCAAGGCATGTTTCCCGATGATGGATTCGGCATCGATGACTTTCTTCGGCACAACGGCAAAAACCACCAGGGAAATAATCAGCCATAAAATAATCTTGACGGCCATGAAGAATTCCAGGGTATTGGAATCGGAAAGAAGAGGCATGAGGGTGGTTTCGATTTTTTTGAGATCGAATTTCGAATTAAAGAACTCGCCACCTACGATGCTCTGGGGGTGGCGGTTTAACGTGCCGCCGATTACCAGCAAGTCGCCCTTGACCAGTGCGGTTTTATTAATTTCAATATAGGTCCCGACACATATGACATCTTCGTCCACCCTCCCGTTCACTTCAAGACGCCCCCCGATAAGAATAACGGAACCTTTTAAATTCCCATGGATTTTTATGGTCCCCCCCCATGAGATCAGGCTGCCGCTGTGGGATTTATCTGCCGGAAGGGTGAGTTGATTGATGATTTCGTAATTGGAAGCCGAGAGCTGATTCCCCAGTACGCCGAACAATAAGATCAACCATATTGCAAACTTCTTCATGGATTATGCCCTTTATCGTTTAATTCTTCAGATGTTTGAATTTATTGAATGCCACTTTATAAACAGAGTAAAACATGAGTGAAAACATGATGAATATGATGAAGCCGATCATATCGACACCGATATTAATATCGAACATGATATGCAACGCGCGATTTAACACCTTGAAAATGGTGTATGTGACCGAAAATGTGGAAGAGATAAACTTGATGATAGAACCGATCCAACTGGAGGTGTTGGAAGAAGTCAATTGAAATGCTTTAACAATACTATTATTGGCAAAATCAAAATAGATATAAATCCATGTCACCAGGAGCAAGAAACTGGCGGCAATCAACGTGAAAATAGATGAGTAAGTGGGAATACGCGGGAACAAGGTCTTTAAAACATTGTATTCGATGGCCGGCGGAGGCGTGATTTCTACGGGGTTTAAAAGGAATTTCTCCATTTTTTCATATTCCTGGTGGGTTTTCCTGCAGGATTCACATAAGATCAGGTGATCCCTTACCATGGCATTCTCAACACTATTCAGGCTGCCATCGATATATTCCTGGATTTTGAAGCTATTTAAGCATTCCATTTTTCTCTATCTCCGATTTCAGTATCTCTTTGGCTTTGAAAATCCTATTTTTAACTGTTCCAACCGGTAAATCCGTTACTTCAGCTATTTCCTCGTATTTGAAACCCTGGAGATAGCGAAGTAAGATCAACTCCTTGTATTTGATGGGGATAGAATCAACGACTTGCCAGATCATTTGATTCGTTTCTTGTTTCGCCAGGAATTCGAAGCCATCTTCTTTCACATAATTGTTCGATTCCACCATCTGTTTTTGAGAAACCGACGTATCATCCAGCGAATCGATTTGCATCCGATTCTTCCTGACATAGTCTATAACCATATTGTAGCAAATGCGGTATGCCCATGTCGAAAACTTAAATTCAAAATTGTATTTGTTTAAAACTCGAAACATCTTTATAAAAAAGTCCTGTGTTAATTCGCTGGCGATATCTTCTTTTCGCACGATTCGATATATAAAACCGTAAATTTTTTTGTTATACTTTTTCATCAGTTCCTCGAAGGCCGAACGACTTCCTTCAAGTATCTTATTTATCAATACTTGATCTTCATCCAATTCAAACATCATTGTTACGGTTTTATCACAAAAAAAGTTTCACTTTTTTAATTTTTTAAAATTCTTCTTTTTCGTCATCTTCCCGAATGATCTCCACACCATCAGGTATTTTTAAATGAAAAGCATCGTCGGGGATGGAGATATTTTTTCGGTAGTTTCGGAAATAATAAACCATGCGGGCACCAGAAGCGTCGATTTGAACCATTTTTTCCGGGAGGAAATCCGAATTGAAAGCAATTTCCAGGTTGAGAGTTTCGTCATCGTCTTTAACCCGGATCAGCCGTTTGGGTGAGTCGATGCGTGCATATTTAAATATCTCATCCGAGAAGAGCAATTGCCAGACCCATTGTTGGCTGCGATCCTTGATTTTGCCGATGATCAATTGTTCATTTTCTTGATCATAGAAGCGATAATCATCATTCTCCAGCAAAAAAACTTTATAATCCGGTTTTAGATAGGTCCATTTCAAGGTTTGATCGTTTTTGAAGAGGATTTCACCGGATTCTTCGACATCCACCTGGGGTTGGCCGGGGTGTTTGGAGGGTAGCTCGCTCAGTACTTGTTGGGTGAAATCGATTTTGAAGGGTTTAATGCGATTTAAAGAAGCCCGGATTTTTTGAATCGTGGTACGAACCGAGAGGGCGGAAGTGGAAGAATCAGGATTATTGGTCCCGGTACACAGTAAAATCGGTAATGCGAATGCATAAAAAAAAAATAGGACCCGGGACCGACAGCGATTATGCACAAATAACTCCCAGGGCGACGGAATGAATTTTATCTTCATCGCTTTCATTGCGAGAAGGGATGAGGATAGGAATACGAGCCCCCATGACGACATGGGCAACCGTGAGATGCAAGTAATAAGTGAAAGCCTTCCCGAGTAGATTCCCGGATTCGATATTGGGAACCACCATGATTTGGGCCAAACCGGCAACAGGGTTAATAACTCCTTTGTGCTGCGCGGCTTCGGGTGAGACAGCAATATCGAGGGCCAGCGGACCATAAATTTCGCAGCCGACGATTTCGCCCTTTTTATTCATTTCCGTCAATGCGCCTGCATCTACAGTGGCAGGCATCGAATCTTTGATCGTTTCTACGGCAGCCATAATTCCCACTTTAGGCTTTTCATATCCCAATTTATGGTAGACTTTGACGGCATTCTCGATGATCTGTTTTTTCTGGTTCAAATCGGGTAAGATATTGAGTCCTCCGTCCGTAATGCCCAGTAAACCGGTATAGTTTGGCCCGGGGTTTTCAGCGATCATAATATCCGATAGTAGATTCCCGGTGCGTAAGCCTTTTTCTTTATCAAGAATCGGTTTCATTAACGAAGCTGTAGGGAGAAATCCTTTGAGGATAACGTGGACTTTGGACTGGTTGGCCAATTCGACGATTTTAGCGGCGGCTTCTTCTTCCGATGCGGTGGCGATGATTTCCATATCCGCAGCCGACCCGCTGTTTTCTTCCAGGAGGGAAATGATTTTTTCTTTATTGCCAGCCAGGATAAAGGAGGCGATATTCTCTTTCTTAGCCTGGATGATGGTCTTAATGGAACTTAAATCTTCCGGGGAAGGAACTCCCACCACGACGCCTTTCTTTTTTTTTGCTTCCCGGATTAGTTGTTGAAAATTGCAAATCATGGGAATCTCCTAAAAGAGTATTAAGCTCCCTGGGACATCATTTTCATGAAGTCTTTATTGGTTTTGGTTTTAGACAATTTGTCCACCAGTAATTCCATGGCTTCGACTTCGCTCATTTGGGCGAGGACTTTTCTCAGTATCCAGATTCGATTGAGTTCGTCTTGCGGGATCAGCATTTCTTCTTTTCGAGTGCCGGAGCGGAAAATATCGATAGCCGGGAATATACGTTTATCGACCAGGCGGCGATCCAGGTTGATTTCCATGTTGCCGGTACCTTTAAATTCTTCGAATATGACTTCATCCATTCGGCTGCCGGTATCGATCAATGCGGTAGCCAGGATAGTCAAGCTGCCTCCGTCTTCGATATTCCGGGCAGCGCCGAAGAATTTTTTGGGTTTATTCAAGGCGTTGGCATCCACACCGCCGGAGAGAACCTTGCCGGAAGGGGGAGTAATGGCATTATGAGCCCTGGCCAAACGGGTAATGGAATCGAGTAGAATAACCACATCTTTTCCCATTTCTACCAGTCGTTTTGCTTTTTCCAGGACGATATCGGCGACTTTGGTATGACGGATAGGTACTTCATCGAAAGTGGATGCAATTACTTCGCCATTGACATTTCGCGACATATCCGTGACTTCTTCGGGGCGTTCATCGATAAGCAATACGATTAGAACGATTTCGGGGTGGTTCAGCTCGATGGACTTGGCGATGGATTGAAGGATCATGGTTTTTCCAGTCCTGGGGGCGGCCACGATCAATCCGCGCTGTCCCTTTCCGATGGGTGTCAATAAATCCATGACACGTCCTGAAACATTTTTGGGGTCTGTCTCCAGGCCGATTTTCGAATCCGGGTATAACGGTGTTAACTTCTCGAATCGTTTACTCTTTCTCAGCTTGAGGACGGTTTCCGGGTCTTCGGAATTGACGGCTTCCACCGACAGCAAAGCAAAATACTTTTCACCGGCTTTTGGAGGGCGAACGGAACCCGAAACCGTATCCCCGGTCCGAAGATCGAATTTATGAACCTGGGACGGCGATACGTAAATGTCTTCCGAGCTGGATAAATAAGAATATTCTTGAAACCGTAAAAAACCGTAACCTTCATTAAGCACTTCGATGACACCTTCTGCAAATAATTTACCATTGGATACAGCCTGGGCGTTAAGAATGCTAAAATATAATTGATTTTTATCCTTTATATCCTGGTCTTCCAGGTCAAATTGGCTAATAACCTTCTTCAGCTCGGAAACCTTCATTTGTTGCAAATCTTTTAAAGAATACATGTTTACTCCATTATTGCGTTTTGTATTAGGTCTAACATCTCTACTTTATTTTCGTCCGATTTAATGGTAAATGATATCACCTTTAAACCGTATCTATCTTGAAGAGCATTTTTTTGATTTAAAAGTTTTGAAAACGATAGTTTATCACTTTTGGTTAAAACTGTCAATAATTTAAATTTTTTATCAAAAATTTGAGAAATAATTTCCAGGTCGGAATCCATGAAACCTCTCCGGGAATCGACTAAAAGAACAACGAGTTTCACATTGTCAACGGTTTTGAAAAAGGTAGCAATGAGCAGCTTGACGCGTTGAATGTCGGCCCTGGGGATTTTGGCGTACCCGTATCCGGGGAGGTCCACGAAGTAGAATGATTCTTTTTCTTCGTCTATTTTGGCCTGGATAGAGTAATAATTGATGCTAACGGTTTTTCCCGGTAGAGTACTGGTTCGGGCCAATTTTCTTCGGCCCACCAATTTGTTAATCAGGGATGATTTCCCTACATTGGAACGACCCATGAAAATAATTTTTTTTGTGTTGTCGGCGATCAATTCTTTTTCTATGAAAGAAGTGCGTGCCAACTCGGAATCGATAATTTTTAACATCGCTTTTGTCCTCGATATTTCGATTTAATAACATTCTTCATATTCTTTGTCCGATTTCAAGTTCCCGGCAGGGTGTTAGCCCCGGGAAAAATCTTCACGGTTAGTTATAGTTATATTACGAATTAAAGTGTCAAAGGGTTTAACTACTGGATTTCCGCATTCAAAAAGGGTCGAAGAATCTTGCTGTCGATGTTATTGATTTTGATCGGTTTTTCCAATACTATTTCCAGGAGTTCGTCCATTGAATTGACCAGGTGAACATTCATTTTTTCTTTGATATCTTCGGGTAAATCTTCCAGGTAGTCCTTTTCATTTTCAGCAGGGATTAAAACGTTGGGGATATTGTAGCGGTGGGCGGCGATTAGTTTTTCTTTAATACCCCCGACGGGAAGGATTTTTCCCCGTAAGGTGATTTCGCCGGTCATGGCGTAGTCGGACTTAACCGGGATACCGGTTAAAAGCGAGATAATGGATACAGCCAGGGTAACGCCGGCGGAAGGGCCTTCTTTAGGAACCGCGCCTTCGGGTAAGTGCAGGTGGATATTGTACTTTTCGATCTCGTTGGTATCGAAATCCAATTGAGAGAGTTTGATTTTGGAATAACTGAAGGCAGTGGATGACGATTCTTTCATCACCTCGCCCAGGCTCCCGGTGAGGATCAAATCGCCTTTGCCCTTGACGCAGCGGGATTCGATGATGAGGATATCTCCGCCGCTCATCGTCCATGCCAGGCCGATGGAGACGCCGACTTCATTTTTTTCCAGGATTTGGCGTTTGGAAAATTTGGGAATCCCAAGGTATTTTTGAAGCAACTCCTCGGTAAGACAGAGAGGAGGTCTATCCCCTTTTATGGTTCCATGCTCCACGAAGTGACGTGCGGCTTTTCTCATAATAATGGCGATCTGGCGCTCCAGGTTTCGAACCCCGGATTCACGTGTATAGCGGTTGATGATGTCCAGGATCAATCCATCGGATATCGCTAAATCTTTATCATTCAAACCATTCTTGGCGGCTTGTTTTTTTATTAAAAAGCTCCGGGCAATATTCAATTTTTCGCGTTCGGTATAACCGGGGATTTCGATAATTTCCATCCGGTCTTTTAAGGCAGGGGGAATGGGATCGATGGTATTGGCGGTAGTGATGAAAAAAACCTGGGAGAGATCGATTTCCAGGTCGAGGTAATGGTCGACAAATTCGGAATTTTGTTCGGGGTCCAGGACTTCCAGTAAGGCGGACGAAGGGTCGCCCCTGAAATCCGAGCTCATTTTATCCACTTCATCGAGTAAAAAAACCGGGTTTTTGTATTTGGCTTTTTTTAAACCTTTGATGATCTGGCCGGGATAGGAACCGATATATGTGCGGCGATGTCCCCGGATTTCCGCTTCATCGCGAACCCCTCCCAGGGAGACCCTGACGAATGAACGGTCCAAAGCACGGGCAATCGACTTGGAAAGGGAGCTTTTTCCGACGCCGGGAGGGCCGACAAAACACAAAATCTCGCCGGCCGGTTTTTCGACCAACTGCCGGACCGCCAGGTAATCCAGGATGCGGTCTTTTGCTTTTTCCAGGCCGTAGTGATCTTCATCCAAAACGACAGCGGCATTTTGCAAGTTTTTACTTTCTTCTTTTGTTTTCAACCAGGGAATAGTCAAAATCCAGTCCAGGTACGAACGTGAAACCGTGCTTTCGGCAGAAAAAGGGTGCATCATTTCCAATCGTTCCAGTTCTTCCTGTGCTCTTTTTTTTACGTGATCGGGTAATTCTGTGTCGCGAATTTTGCGTTTGTATTCAGCGATCTCATTTTCGCCGCCGTCTTCCCGGGATCGCCGCGTTTCGACTTCTCCCATGGAGGTCTTTAATTTCGACATTTCTTTCTTGAGAATATTGAACAATTTTACTGCGCGGTTGTAGACGTTCAGTTCTTCCAGGAGCGATTGTTTCACCGGTAAGGGGATATTGATCACGGAAGCAATGATGTCTGTTATTTCGGAAATGCGGTTGGCTTCCAGTTTGGCCACTACTCCCCGCAGTTTGACTTTTTTTATGGAGACATATTCTTCGAAAATAGCGATCAAGTCTCTCGCCAGTTCGAAAAAATTTTTATCTTTATCGACGATTTCATCGAGGGCAGACACGCTAACCAAAATATACCGGTCGGCTTTTAAAAAGTGATCGAGGTGAGCGCGTTCCAGTCCATGAATAATAATCCGGAAACTCCCGTTCTCCTGTTCCGCCGACCGTTCAACCCGGGCGATAATGCCGATTTCTGCTATTTCATCCGTTATAGGGCTTTCGCTTAATTGATTTTTCTGGATGGCCAGGAAGACACAATTATTCGAATTATCCATGGAATATTTCAGGGCGTTGATGGATTTTTCTCTCCCGACGAGAATGGGAATGATGGCAGATGGAAATGAGACCAATTCCCGGAGTGGGATGAGCGGGAGGATGATATCTTTTCGTTTCATGCAATCAGTCGTTTTTCTTTGAGATAATGGCAATCCAGGACGACTTTATCCACTTTTCCTTTCTTCGAGGGCATTTCATACATTAGGTCCAGCATAATTTCTTCGAGGATAGCGCGTAACCCCCTGGCGCCGACTTCCCGGCGGATGGCTTCTTGGGCGACATGTTCCAGGGCATCGGGGGAGAAATGGAGATCGATCCCGTCCAATTCGAAAAGGGCCTGGTATTGTTTGATAATCGCGTTTTTGGGTTCGGTTAAAATCCGGAGCAATTGATCGTGGGCCAGGTCATCCAAAACGCCGATTACTGGGAATCTTCCCACCAATTCCGGGATCAATCCGAATTTAACCAAATCATCGGTTTGGGCGTACTTGAAAATATTTTTATCGTCGGCTTGAGAAGACAGGTTGTTTGAGTTGAATCCGATGACGTTCTGTTTCAGGCGGGCTTTGATGATTTTTTCCAACCCGACAAAGGCGCCGCCTGCGATAAAAAGGATGTTGCGGGTATCGATTTTCAAGAATTCCTGGTAAGGGTGTTTGCGTCCGCCCATGGGGGGGACGCTGGCTTCGGTTCCTTCGACGATTTTCAATAGGGCTTGTTGAACGCCTTCCCCGGAGACATCGCGGGTAATGGATCTATTTTCGCTCTTGCGGGAAATTTTATCGATTTCGTCGATGTAGATGATCCCGCGTTCGGCAGCTTCTTTTTCTTCGCCCGCAGCCTGGTATAATTTTAGTAAGATGTTTTCGACATCTTCACCCACATAGCCCGCTTCGGTAAGGGTTGTGGCGTCGGCGATGGCAAAAGGGACATCGATAATTTTGGCCAGGGTTTCAGCCAAAAGGGTTTTCCCTGTACCGGTGGGGCCGATGAGGAGAACGTTGCTTTTTTTTATTTCCAGGTCTGAAATGGTATTGGCTTCATGGATTCGTTTGTAGTGGTTATAAACCGCAACCGCGAGTTTCCGTTTGGCCAGGTCCTGGGAAATGATGTATTGGTCCAGGCGGTCTTTGATTTCGGCAGGGACGATATGTTTATAATCTTTTCGCCTCACGGTGCGGCGGACATCTTTGCTGTTGTAAATCAAGTTATAGGCTGTATTGACGCATTCGTCGCAAATAAAGATATTGGGGCCTGCGATTAATTTGAAGGCGGCTGATTGCGGTATTCCACAAAAGCTGCACTTTTGTTCTTCTCTCCCTTTCTTATTACTGTTCATTTCATGATCTCCTTTATATTCTTCCGTTCGGATATCACATGATCGACAACGCCGTATTTGTGGGATTCTTCGGCATTCATTATGAAATCGCGTTCGATATCCCCGGCAATTTTTTTCCTGGGTTGGCCGGTATGGTGGGCCAGGATGTCGATGAGGTTTTCTTTCACTTTTTTTATTTCACGGGCATGGATGAGAATATCGGTGGCCTGGCCTTCGTATCCGCCCAGGGGTTGATGCAATAATATTTTTGAGTTGGGCAAGGCGTAACGCTTCCCGCCGGTCCCGGCTGCCAGTAAAACCGCAGCCATCGACGATGCTTGCCCGATGCATATGGTGACGATGTCGTTTTTTATGAATTTCATCGTGTCATAAATAGCCATGCCGGACGTGATCACGCCTCCCGGGGAGTTGATGTACAGTGAAATATCCTTTTCAGGGTCTTCCGCTTCCAAAAACAATAATTGGGCTATTATGACATTGGCTACGTTATCATCTATAGGAGAACCGACGAAGATAATTCCATCTTTTAACAGCCTGGAATAAATATCATAGGCTCGTTCTACATTCCCGCTTTGTTCTACAACCATTGGTATTAACGACATATTAAACCTCTTTAATTTTAATTTTTTCCAGTAAAAGGTTCGTAATTTTATTATTCACGAGAGTCTCTCTCAAGTGCTGTGCATTTTCTTTTTGCATGTAGAATTTACGAACTTCTTTTATCGGTACGCCATTTCGTTCCGAAACGGTCTTATATTCTTTTTCCAGTTCTTCACTGACAACTTCCAGTTTAAAATTCTCTTTGATAGCATCCGATATAAATATCCATCGAACCGACTTTTCAGATTCTTCCCGGAGCGAGTTATGGAACATCCTGGATTGTTCATCATTTTGAAAGTTCATATTGGGGTAATGGGAAATCACTCGTCTCACTTCATTTTCCACTATCCCATCGGGAATGGGGAAGCTGAGGGTTTTAACCAGGAACTCGGTGATATGTTTAATGGTCACATCCTCGGTATGTTTTTTCTTGTAAAGATCATACTCGGCTTTCAATCTTTCTTTAAAATTTTCTGCGCTGTCAAAGCCCATGGTTTTCAAGAACGTTTCGTCGAATTCGGGTTTTACCATTTCGTTGATCCGTTCGATGGCGATATAGTGTTCGATTTGTTTGTCGGCCCAAGCTTTCTTTTTATAGTCGGGGGGATAGGTTCGATTTAATGTAAAGCTGTCTCCTGCGTTTTTTCCCAGGATTTCTTTGTAAAAATCCATGATCTCATTTTCTTCTTTTTCGTTAACGCGAAAATATTGTTGGGTTTGAGGGGTGAGCCGTTTGGTATCGAGTATTTTGGATTGATATTTATAAACGATTTCATCGTTTTCCCTGATTTCGCGGCCTGCGACGGGGGTTTGTCTTTTATGGCCTTCCAGGATTGCATCGATCTGTTTTTGTTCGTCGAATTCCTCGAATTTGAGTTCTGCTGCCGGGATTTCCACTTCGACCTGGTCTAATTCGGGGAGTTGGATAGTGGGGAAAATCTCCACCATCACGTCGGCGTTCAAATCTTTTCCTTCTTCATAATCGATTTTTTCAACATGGGGTTGAGAGGCGATTTTTATTTTTTCTTTTTCGATTTTTTCAAAAATGGCTTTTTCGATGATTTTGTTCAAAACCTCATCGCTAATGCCTTCTTTAAACCGGCTTTTAACGACGTCTACGGGGACTTTTCCCATTCGAAACCCGGGGAGTTTAATCTCTTTGGCATATTTGGCGGCAGCCAAATCCACGTCTCTTTCCACGTCTTCTTTGGGAACATGGATAGAGAAACGAACGATCAATTCGCTTTCTTTGGGTGGTGTTCCAGTTCCTTCGGCGATTTCATCGCTATTTTTTATGTCTTCCGAACCTGGGGTTACGTTTTCATCTGTGGTCATCTAAGTGCTCCTGAATTTTGTATTTAATTATTGTATCTACTATGATAATCAAAAAACATGTTCTTTGTCAACCATTAAATTTTCAATATCCGCTCTTATCTGTTTGACAAGGCTGATTTCTGAGTCAAATTTTATCTCATCTCTCAATTTTTTTTCAAAGGATAAATTCACCTGTTTCCCATAGACTTTTCCGTCAAAATTAAAGATATGAGATTCGACTTTTTTTTTTTCGCCCATAAAAGTAGGGCGATAGCCGATATATGTAATGGACCGATAGGATTTGGGGTGGTCTTCGATTTCGACGGTGGTTTTGAATACGCCTTCCGGGAGAAGGGAGTTTTCGGTTTGGATATTAATGGTAGGGAATCCCATTTGGCGGCCGATTTTGTCTCCTTCGATGACGATGCCTTCAATCGAATAATTTCTTCCCAACATCCGGTTGGTGGTTTCAATTTGACCGTTGGCCAATTGTTGGCGAATATAAGTACTGGAAATCCGTATTCCATCTATTGTAACCGGTGCTACGACGGTATATTCGAACCCGAAGGTTTGGGATGCTTCTTTTAAGGACCGGGTATCGCCTTCTCTTCCTTTCCCGAACCTGAAGTTTTCCCCGATGATAATGTGTTTCATGTGATACCGGTCCACCAGGAATTTTTTTAAAAATGCATTGTCGGACATTTTTTCAATGGAGGGAAAATCGATGACAAACACGTTGTCTACGTTTTGATTTTCCAGTATTTTTTTTTTTTGGGTATCGGTATGGATCAATTGAAACCCCGGGTTAAAGTAGACTTTGGGATTGGGTTTGAATGTAACGATGAAGGGAGCGAGTTTTTTTTCATTGGAAATTGCCCGGAGGGTATCGATAATTTTTTTGTGACCGAGATGGAAGCCGTCGAAATTCCCGACGGCAATAGCGCTGGATATAGTTCCCGGAGCCCGGTTCGAGTCGATGGATGTAATCATTTTATAATTTATTTTTGAGAGGGTTTTCGAGGGGTATCTTCATTAAACACCTTTTGATATAAGGTATCTTTAAGCAGGATATTATCGGTTTTGATGGGGCGCATGGGTTTAAAGAAACTAATGGCCAGGATAATGATCACCAGGAGGATGGTTAGTTGGACCCACCGGCTGATTAAGTGCAGGTTTTTCTGTTGGATGGAGTCGGAGAACTCGTTTTCTTTCGATTCTACCGGGGTGCTTTTTCCTTTGGCGCGGATGATGGATTTTCGAACCAGGCTGTAGAGTCCTTTATATACTTTGTATTCCGTAAATATCCCCAGTTCCACCAGGTCTCGTACCGAATTCTGGCCGTTCACATATCTTAGCAAATTGGTTTCGGCTTCGATCAGGTAGATTTTATCTCCTTCGACTTCAGGGATTTCGTCATATTCGGCGACGATTACGATTTTTTTAGCGCTGACGGGTATGGGTTCGAAGATCATGAAGTCATCCGGGATTAATTCTTTGATTTGAGGCCATTCGTCCAGCATTTGGACGCCTTCCATGATTAAGTTATCTGTTGGGAGGGGTTCGATGATTCTCATGCTTTCATCGAGGTAATCCATGATTTTGAAATTATATTCGCCTTTTTTCCATTTGAACAACGATAAGATGATCTCGATGGCCTGGATTTTCAAGCACGTGTGAATGGTATCCCTGCCGATCAGTCCCATTCCGACGAGGATTTCCCCGATTTTTTGATTGGTTCTTTTTTGGATATCCAGGGCTCGTTGGAGCATGTCGTCACTGATAAAATCTTGCTTGACCAGCACGCTTCCCACGCGCATCTCCAGTTTTTTTGTGAGCGAGTCGGCTCCCACTATCATTCCATCCTGGAAGATGAGGGTTATAAAACCTTCCTCGCCGGTAAACGTTAGGATACCGGTCTTTTTTTGCAGCGAGATCAACTGCAAAATATCAGGGACTTTGAATTCTTTTAGAGTGCCTTTAAATGCCATCTTCGTCTCCCAATACCGACAGTATATTCACCAGTAAATAGAAAACCATGGCGAAAACACCCACCAGGTTAAATATCAACGGCGATGTCTGGAAAATACGTGAAAAGTTTATCGTTCCTATCACGGCCATACCCAACATGAAATAGAATACAAAACCTGCCATCAGTAACAGTCGGTTATTCTCTTTGAGATTATTATTCAACCCCGGTATGACGATGGAGAAGAACAAAAAGAAGAGGTGCTTCTTCCTGAATTTTTTCTTCAGTTCTTTTTCCTTCAGAACTTTGGCTTCGAGGAAAATGACATCTTTTATTGAGAACAATTGATGGCATTCGTCGCAAAGCTTGTATGAACGATGGATAGAAGCCTCTTTTATTATTTTCGAACATTTGGAGCAATAAGTGCTTTCTCCCAGCGCAGGAATTATCTTTTTCAGTCCCATCACATAAAAAACAAAAAACAGTATACAATATATTATGGGTAATCCCAGGAACTCGGCGACCACTCGTGTCGAAAATTCGATGAGGCTGAATTTTTCTTTTAATGAATTGAATAATCTATTCCATAAATCCCATTGGTGTATTTCGATATTTTTAATCGTCTGTTCGCGATTTTGGTAAGTTTTGATCTCCGGGTACCGTTTGGCATACGAGTCAAAGACTTCGGGATTATTGTCTTTCATCAACGCCACGGTAAAATTATTCAGCACCACTTCGTTGTGGTCGTCCAATTGAAGGGATTTCCTGTAATATTCGATACTTTGGGGGATATCTCCGTCAAAGAAATAGATGTTCCCCAGTAGACAGAATTTTTGGGGGTGTAAAAATTCCTCCCCGGTGGAGTTTAATATATCCTGGGCTGTGTTGAAATCTCCTCTTTCGTAGTAGGAAAAAGCCTGGATTAATTTCAATTTGTTGTCGAAGGCCTGGTAATCTTTTTTTTCAAATCTCCGGCCTTCGTATACCTTCCGGATCCGGATGAATTCATCCGTTTGGATATTGTTCTCCAGCATTCGATTAAAACTGAACAATACTGTCGCAACGGCGATAATGACCAGCATATAAATCACGGATTTCTTCTCGTTCTCGTTGAAGTAGAGCCATAAAAACCCAACGATTAAAAAGGGGTAGATCATCCACCCGGAAATAAGCAATAACGGCCACAAAACCAATGCCGTGCAGAAAAGTGCTCTTTTGATCGAAAAATTGCTGCCTTCCACCACCTGGAAGTCATTGAGGGCGAGCTTGAAATATTTCGCCAGCATAACGACGGAAAAAAGGAAAAAAACGAAAAGGGTAGAATAAAACAGGAGGTTAAAAAATTGATTGACCAGGAGAAAGGATGACTTGAAATTTCTCACTACCTGGACTAATTGTTGGAAAATGTGGTTTATAGAGACAAACAAGCTCCCACGTTCCCGGTTGATTTTTTCCAGTTTATTATAAAGGGGCCAGTAATCGGGGGATAGGTTCAATACTTTCCTATAAAACGCTTCTGCTGTCTGGAAATCGCTTTTCTTAAAGTATTGATCGCCCATTTTTATTAATTCTGCGGCCAGTTCTTGTTGATCCGGGCGGTTTAACGTGGAAAAATCGATCAATTTCAGGTGGTTCAACACTTCGGCCGGTTGGCGGTGCGTGTTATAGTATTGTATCTTCTTTAAGTTCCCCCAGGGGTTTTCGCTGGGTAGACCCCAAATACTGCTGAACAGTAAAACCGATACGCCGGTAATAATGATTCTGATTCGACCTTTCATTTTAATTTCCTGCATTCTTTTTTTTGTTTAATATGGTTATGAGGTTTTCTTTCACTTCATTCAAAAAATCGGTTTCCTCTTCGGTCAAATTTCCTTTTGTCTTGGTATCGAGTACTTCCAGTAATCGAATAAATATCGATGATCCTTCCAGGTCTTGCCTGGTTTCATTCGAAAAGGGATCCTTGATTTCTCCCATGTTAATCATCGCTTGTGTAGCTAAAAGAACAATAATCGCATTAATATCTATATTCATTCGTTGTCCCAACTTGCACTCCATATTAAAAAGTATTATTATACTCTTTTATTTATAACATTTCTATTAAAAAAAAACAAGATGAAAGAATTCAACAAACTGATAAAAATTTTAAAACGTTTGCGAAACCCGATTAACGGCTGCCCGTGGGACCGGAAACAAACCCCTCATTCCTTGCGGGAATATATCCTGGAAGAGGCCCACGAATTGGTCGAAGCCATCGATATCGGCTCTATTGAAAAGCAAAAAGAAGAATTGGGCGATCTCCTCTTGCAGATCATTTTTTTATCCCAGCTTCAACGGGAAAAAAATTATTTCTCTATCCGGGATGTGATCGAAACCATTACCAGGAAATTAATCCGGCGTCACCCCCACATTTTCGGCACCACCACCGTTCATACTGCGGAAGAAGTCCGGCAAAATTGGGAAAAAATTAAGAAAAAAGAAAAGAAGAAAGAGAGCATCCTCTCGGATTACCCCGACCGGATGCCGGCATTATCTCATGCCAAACGCATCGCCGAACAAGCCTCCAGTGTCGGGTTCGATTGGGATGACCCTTTAAAAGCGCTGGAAAAGGTCGAAGAGGAAATCGAAGAATTGAAACAGGAAATTTCTTCAAAAAACAGTGAAAAAATCGAAGAAGAAATCGGCGATATTTTATTTGCTGTGGCTAACACAGCCCGCCTGGCTCATATAAACCCCGAATTTGCTTTGAAAAGCACCAATAAAAAATTCATCCGCCGGTTCCGGTTTATCGAAAATTCGTTGAAGGAACAAGGCAAGGATATTAACCGGACATCGCTGGAGGAGATGGAAGCGCTGTGGCAGCAAGCCAAAACAGGGAATTAAAACAGCTTCATCAATTGGGACGGATGCTCGATCAATAGTTTTGCGCCGTTTTCCTGCAATTCCGCCGCATCCCTCAACCCCCACAATACACCGACACCATACATCCCGGCTCTGCAAGCCGTTTGCATATCCACCCCGCTGTCGCCCACAAAAACGATATCGCCCGGTTTTATTCCCATCAAACCCGCTATTTCCCTGGGCACTGCCGGGTCCGGTTTCCGGGGAACCCCGTCTCGCGATCCGAAAACAGCAGTAAATTCCCATTGCGGTAAAAGTTCCTTCACCATCGTCTTGGTAAATTCGTCCATTTTATTGGAGAGTACACCTATCTTTATTTTTTTTAAACTCAATTCATCCAGTAAACCCGGGATCCCCTCGTAGGGTTTGGTGTTTACTCGCCATTGAACATCGTATATCGCCCGGTATTCCTCCACCAACCCGTCTATGCCGTCTCCTTTTTCCCCCGTTTGCAACCACTCCTTCAATCGATCTGCCGGGACCGCACGTTTAACCAATTCGCGGATACCGTCTCCCACATATTCTTTGTAACGCTCTTCATCATAGGTCGGGTACCCCAACCCGGTCAACACCTTATTCATCGCAGCCGCAATATCTGAAATCGAATCCAACAATGTCCCGTCTGCATCGAATATCACTGCTTTAAATTTTTTCGTTTTTTCCATCTTAAATTATAGCACATCCGGTGTACTTTTCCCAGGTTCATCATCGATTTATCTCGATTTATCGGAACCATGAAGCACTAAACAAAAGTTTTTGGCCCCACCTTTTTACAAAAAGGTGGGTTTTCTGCCTTCGACCATTATTTTTAAATATTTCTTGTCTTTCAACGCCCCGGCTTTATAAGAATTTGCCGCCGGCGACCCTGCCGCCCAGGTAATATCGCCGTTTCCATTCATCACCACCGGGCAAAGGTTCCGCAGTTCCGAAGGAAAACCTGAAGCCCGGATCATTTCGATTACTTTTTGATTAATCGTCGTATTGATCTTTATATATTTATCCTCTTTGAAGGGAGGCCGAACCGTCAAAGGGAATCGGATCAAATCCAAAGGAGTGATGATCGAGTTGTTATCGGCCGGTTTTTGAAATGAAGGGGTGATTTCCACCGTAATGGTCTTTCGAATTTCCGGGATATCGAAAATTCCAGGTCCTGCAATCGAATAACTATACCCCGGGATCGAAAAATCCTTCGGGAAGATATACCCCTTATGAAAACTCAATTCAACACCCGGCAGCGCCAGCCCCCGCATTTTTGAAAAAAGCGTCCGTACTGCTTCGATATGGTCGAAATCGATATTCAACAGGTTCCCTTTCAACAGCCGCAGGTACTCCCGGATAATGTGCCGCCGGATCGCCAGCGGATAGTCGTTTAAAATGGCACCCGGTAAAACTTTGTCCAGGATCAAACACTTCGACAAAACATCCCTGGCGGTCCCGCTGAAATATTCATACTCTTCCTGGATCAGGGAAACAGTCCGAAAAATCCGTTGGTGAATACCCGGTTCGATTTTTTTTATTTCCGGTACCACGTGATGCCGGATTCGATTCCTCAAGAATTCATCCTGCTCGTTGGTGTAATCTATATAATAAGGTATACCGTTTCGATGGAGAAATCCCAGGATATCCTCTTCATCAAACAAAAGAAGGGGGCGGATAATCGCATTTTCTTTCCGGCTGGATATGGTCGTAAGCCCCTGGAGTCCGCTGCCCCGGAATAATTTGATTAAAAAGGTTTCCGTCAGGTCGGATTTGGTGTGAGCTGTGGCGACTTTGGCATTGGGATACCCGGAAGAAACTTGTTGAAAAAAATGATACCTCGATATGGAAGCCGCGTGCTCGAGATTCAGTTTATGAGCTTCTTTGAACCCGGCAACGTCTTTACTCCCGATCACCAGTTTCACCTCCCTGGACCGGCACAATTCCCCGACCCACTCTTGTTCCCGGTGTGCGTCGGATCGAAGCTTATGGTTAAAGTAAGCCGATACCAATTGAAAATCCATTTCCTTTTGGAGTTCCTGGAGAAGGTAAAGAAGTGTTACAGAGTCTTTTCCACCGGAAAGCCCCAGTATAATCTTATCACCGGGTAAAATAAGGGAGTTTTTGCGGATGTTGTCGTTGAATGGTGGAAATAGAATATTCATCTCGAAAAAAAAATAGCGGCGAAGGGACTTGAACCCCCGACATATCGGATATGAGCCGATTGCTCTACCGACTGAGCTACGCCGCCATTCTATTAGATTAATATTATACCTTATTTCTTTTCAATAATCAATATCTAATTTTCACACCCAGTAATTGTCATTTTGGAATCGCGGGGGCTGCAGCCGGTTTCCGAATTCATTCCATTATCCGTTGATCGTGAATCGTGATTCGTGAATCGTGAATCGTCGATCGTCGGCGTTGACCGTGAATCGTGAATCGTCGATCGTTTTCCGTGATCCGTTACCCGTTTTCTCCCTGTGTTCCCCGTGAGCTCCGTGAGAGATATCTTCCCCGTGCCGAAGGCACGTCAAAACAACCGCGCATCGCGCGCCTCTTCCCAATTCATCATTCATCATTTTAAAGGCACCGACACGCCCCTTTCGCACAAAAATAACCTTAACTTAGCGGCATTCTGGACAGTCAAAAAAAACAGGAGAAACTCCTATATTAACCACCGTTCGTCTTCACTGCACGCTATCCCTTTTTCTTTACAATAATCTTCCGCTTCTTTTGTGAAACCGCTCCTGGAGAAAATAAAACCGACCGCCGGCTCGACTTTTTCCAGTTTCTTGATTTCTTCAAATTTTAACTCGAATGCTGCTGTTTCATCTTTTGAAAACTTCTTCAAATCGCGGCTTTTTACTTCGCCGATAATCGAATAATCACCCGGTATCGACGCGCGGGCAAATATATCCACGCTGAAACGCCGGGAATACTCGGGCGAGCTCTCGTACTTCCATACCCGCGAATAATCGGAAAAATTAAAATCATGGGGTAAATACCGGGTTATGGATTTCAGTAGTCGGTTGTCCTCGCGGGCGTGCACCCTTAAACGGTCCAGGATTGCATATTCGGTATAATACCCTTTTTGATAATTATATTTGCCCAGTAAACTATAATATTGCGTTTTCAACCGGTAAAAGTCCTCGCGGTATTCCTGGCCGATCACTTTCACATCGAATTCGCGGATCTCCTTTTCATATACGCCCCGGAATACTTTGTCGAAAACATTGTCCTGGACCCCGCGGTAGTCGTAGTTAGTCTGCCCCTGCTTGATAATATCCGCATGGACCAGGGCTTTTAATTTTTCTTCCAGTCGACTGTCGGACATACCCGGTTTTAATTCGGTCAATAATTCTTTCCGGGTGACTTCGCGGTCTCTATGTCGGCAGAGATATAAGACGATGTTTTTTGCGTGTTGATCGTTGATTCGGGGGAATGCACCGGAAATATATTCCATCCAGGTTGATTTAATTGCTCCCCGGTCATCGAGGGTTTCAAACTCCATGACTTTTGCAAGTCCTTCGATGGTGGTCAAATTCTTGTCGCGGCAGCGGGAGCGTATAATAGAACTAATATAAAACGGGCTGCCTTCGGAGAGTTTGGCCATTAGATAAGCGGTTTCTTCCGTGACCGGGACGCCGAAAAACTGGGCGTATTTGAAAATCATTTCAATGGCTTCGTCTTCGGGCATATTTTCGAGGAATTCGTACCTGAACCGCGACGGCAGCATCTTCATTAATAGGTTCATGAGCCAGCCGACCCAACTCCCGGAAACAAGAAGCGGTGCGATTTTACTTTCTGCTGTGCTTAAATACCCGCCTGCCATATCTTTGACCCGGAGTTTTAACTCCTTGTCCCGGAATATTTTTTCATCGATGAACTGGAATTCATCGATCATTTGAACGATGAATTCTTTTTGGCCTAAGGCGACGGTTTTGGGCGCTTCCCTGGCTGTTTCCCAGAGCATATCCGTATGACCGTTCTCAAAGGCATACTTGACATTCTCGATTATCCCGGTCAAATGGTTTAATCCTTCTTTTAGGGCAGCAACCTTTGCTTCTTTAAGGTTCGTTCGTTTTTCTTGTGCCAGGTATGTAATCTTCCGGGTTTTAAATGCGATATATTGGTATACGAAGGTAAGAAAAAAATCGACGCAAAAATCCGCCATCGATACTTCTCTTTCTTTGATCTCATAATAAAACGGGATCACGCCGTCGTTTTTGTAGAACGTGATATTGAAAAGGCGTTCCAGGATAGCGGTTTTTCCCATTTTACGACGCGCCATGATGGCGGAACTCTGGGATTTTTCTTCTTTGATTTCGTTTATCCAGTTAAGAAAATAGCCCAGTTCTTCTTTTCGGCCGATAAACAATTCCGGCTTACCGATTCTTTCTTTTAATACATATTCCATACTATTTTTATACCATAAACAGGGGGAAATAGCAAACCGCCTCCAGTGTGGGGCTAAATCCCGATCATGATGATTTGTTTATCATTATAAGAAATCTCATTGGTATAGATTTTCTCTTCCCAGGTTTTTTTTCGAGGATCAAATATTACCAGGTAACCCCGCTCTAAACCCAATTTATCCAGGTATCGCTCCAATTGTTCCTTCCCGTCCTCGATGGTATAACTATCTCGATATATTTTTAACTCGACTGCATATTCGTGTTTTTGAAATTTAACCAGGATATCCAGCCGGCCATTTCCAACCGCCATCTCGCGGATAATTTCTCCGCCGGAGTTGACGATTCGCTGTAGAAAAGCCATCAATATTAAATGTTGTGCGGATTCCTTGTACTGGAATCTATCCAACCAATTTTCGCTGTTCCTGCGATAAAACTTCTGGAACTCCTTAAACACTTTTTCCATGTCTAATCCGCCGTCGCTATTTATAAACCAGGGTTGATCGATCTCTTTAGGGATGGATTCCTGGATAGGTGAGGCCATAACCCTGGGAACGATTTCCGCATAAATGGGATTGGCAAATTCTATGGGAGATTTGGGTGAAATGAGCCCCAGGTCCCGGACATAAGCGATATCGTCGTCGTATATATCGAAAGGCATGCTGTCCCCATTAATGATGACCTGGGCGATCCGTTTGACCCTATCTTCTCGTAATTTGTCCGCCAGGCTGTCCAAATGGGTATCGCGCTGTAAAATCAATTGGTTTTTGGCTTCGTTGACAATGTCGAGAGTAATTTCTTTTGAATAATCATTTTTGAGTATTTTTAAAACCATCTGCCTTGCAAGCGCATTAACCAGCCAGGGTTGGCCTTTTGACAACCGGAATATCTCCTCTTTGACTTCAACACTGAAAACCTGGCCGGTTTCTGTCGTATGCTGTTCCAACAGCTCATCAACTTCTTTTCGGGTAAAATTTTGCAAAAAAACCGACTCCGATTTCACATTAAATGGAGAGGCAGTACCCAGGGATTTTTGATCATCGCAAATTTTAATTTTGTAGTCCCTCACATCCCTTAAACCCACCAGGGCCAAGGAAGAAGGAAAGTGTTTCGGTCTACCCTGGTAACCGTCTCGAAGTTGCCTGAGAATAGAAATCAAAACATCATCTAACAGGGCATCGATTTCATCGATAAATAGAACGATGGGTTTTTCCTGGCTTTCGGACCAGTCTTTCAAGTAATTAAATAGATCCGGGGAGTTTTTTTTGCCGGGATTTCCCGGCCGGTACTTCACCTCCAATTGCCGGTCGGAAGAAGTGTAGATTGCATTTATAACCGTGCTATTGGCAGTTTCAACTGTCATGCTGGCAACGCCTGCACGTTCGAAAGAGACCACCAGTGCGATATATTTTTCTTCAGCGTTGAGTTTTTTTGCTAATGCATATAAATACGTAGTTTTCCCCGTTTGCCTCGGTGCGTGGATCGTGAAATATAGTTTATCTTCGATTAATTGCTCTATCTCCTGGAGTCGTTTTAGGGGATCCACCATGTAATGATCTTCAGGGAAACACAACCCTGCGGTATTAAATATTTTTTTTCTTGGTTTCTGTTCTGTCGAAGTCATAAATTTATCATATTACGAATCAAAAAAATTGTCAATTCCAATGAAAAAGAAACTCATGGGCTTATCTGATTTGGACACTACTTATTAGGCCACTTTATTTTTAAAGCTGATGGATAACGGCTCTTGTTTCTTCAAAGAACTCACATATAAAATTGAGAAACCGATGATATTGCCTTCGCTGTCCACTCTTTCTATCACCGAATCATCCAGGGTTTCCCGGAAGTACCCCGCTTTTTGCTCGAACATAACCTCAAAATAATCGCCTTTCTTATCGTACAGTACTTTTATTTCTTTCTCCATGAATATCTCACCTCCTTTGATTGTGCCTGTAAAATATGCAGTAATAATGAAAAAATCACTATCCGACGATTTTACCGCAAAAGAAAAATTTAAAAAAACCGGGACTCAACGTCTTTAATGGTGAAAAGAAAATAACAAAAGCCCACAGGTTACACAGGTTACCCGGATTTCAAATGCAGCGAACCTGCGTATGTCTGCGAAACCCTGGGCAAAAACGGAGGCTTCAATGAAACAAAAAACTAACAAAAAATTAAATTTGAACAAACTTACAATCCAGGATATCCAACCCAACCTGGACACAAAAGAACAAAAAGCAGTACGCGGCGGATCTCTTCCCTCTCCTATCGGGACCACAGATATCGCCGTTTATTGCCGCTAAATCCCATCGTTAACTCAACGGACAAAAGCCGGGTCCAACCTCCATTCAGCATACAGGAGAGAAGCAAAAACCAGGGCCCGGCTTCTTCCCCCTTTTTTCATCTTAACAAAAGCTTTTGTGGGGGTCCAGGGGGCGGTTTTCACGAAAAGAGCCCCCTGGTCGTCGAAGACAATATTTGTCGGTGGATTTAACAAAAAGTGGAAATCCATCTTGCTTTTTGCTAAAATCAATTACCAATGGTTTTCGATTTTTTCTTAACAAGAAGCAAGAGGTTATGTATGCCAATGTCAAAAGGTTTTCATCACGTCGGTTTTTTTCTTTTCATTATCATGCTCCTGCCGGTCTTTTCCCTCTCTCTTCCCGCACTGGACCCCTCCCAGCCTATTTCCCAATACCTCGTGGAAAAGTGGGGTCGTGAAAATGGCCTTTCTAACGGTACTGTGACATCCATCGCTCAAACATCCGACGGTTTTCTCTGGCTGGCGACCTCAGAAGGCCTTTTCCGTTTCGATGGCGTGGAGTTTTCTCTCATTCCTTTTTTTCAAGCACCCCGAAGTAGAACCCTAAAACCCATCCAGGCCGATGTTCTTTTCTTCGATAAAAAAAAGACCCTGTGGATCGGGTCAGCCCAGGGCCTCACTGCTTATAATTATATCGCCCGGGCATTTAAAACATTTACCTCTTCAGACGGTTTGCCCGCTCAACGAATTCGCAGGATTGCCGGCGATATGCACGGCAATATATGGATTAGCTTCTGGATCGATGGCGTTGCCCGCCTCTCCGGCTCCACCTTCACAATATATAATAAGGACTCGCGGGGAACTGAAATCAAAAAAATCAACGCCATTATCGACGGCATGTACGGGAATTTGATCTTCGGTTCAATGGAAAAAGGCGTCTATATTTTCAAGGACAATGTATTTTCTCTTTATCCCATTAAAGATATTGAAGACATCCAGGTAGTTGCTATGGAAGAGGACCCGGACGGGAACCTCTGGATCGGGACAGAAAACGGTCTTTTCAAAGTAAACGGGTCGAAAATAACCCGGTATACCAGGGCGGAGGGTTTATCCAACGATAAAGTAAGGGTAATTCTAAAAGACAGCGAGAAAAACCTCTGGATCGGAACGGATAACGGTTTGAACCGTATCAAACGTATCCCATCGTCCAGGATTCCTTCTATCGAAACATTTTTATTCCCGCCGTATTCCGCCTCCAATTTTATTTCCTCAAATAATAAAAGCTTTTCCGGGGGTAAAGGGGGCGGTTTTCACGAAAAGAGCCCCCTTGATATTTCTTTCCAGGTTATCGCTTTATTCGAGGACCTGGAAAAAAACTTATGGATAGGGACCAACAATGCGGGGTTTCATCAAATCAAAGACAGGAAATTTTTCTCCTATAGGCCCCTCGATCCATACCCCGGAGTTATGATCCTCTCGTTTTTTAAAGATTCCCGCAGCCATATTTGGATCGGCACCATGGACGGCCAATTGTTTCATATTCTCCCCGATGAAACCCAACCCCCTCAAATAGTCAACCTCGATAAATATCGCAGCCCAGGCATTACAGCCATTGCCGAGGACTCCCAGGGGAACGTTTGGCTCGGCACCAAAGGGGAAGGCGTTTTTCTTTTGCCCCAGGGAAGTCGACCGATTGAGCATTATAAAGTCGAGGATGGTTTATCCGACAATACTGTAACCGCTATATCCAGGGACACCCCCGGTAATTTATGGTTTGCTACCCAGGATGGGATTACCGTATATGAGATGAAGTCCCGCACGTTCCATCCCATCACCTCCCGTGACCGTTTACCCTGTAAAGTCGTCAACAATGTCATGGAAGATAAAAACCGCGATATCCTGGTTGCCTCCGATAACGGGTTGATTCTCCTCTCATCCCCATCGCAACCAGGGGGCTCTTTTCGTGAAAACCCGCCCCCTGGACCCCCGCAAAAGCTTTTTTTTAAACTATTAATGGATGTTCCCGTTACGTGTATTTATCAAGATACCCCTGATCCCACGGTCTATTGGGTCGCCACCCACGGCCAGGGTTTGAAGCGATTAATCATAAAAGACCGCAAGGTTATTTCTACCGCATCTTACACCACCCCCCAGGGAATCCCATCCCTCGATATCGGGCAATTTATCCAGGACGCCGAAGGGAATTTCTGGCTTATGGCCGATGCCGGTGTACTTCGTGTCTCTAAGACCGAGTTGAACCACGTGGCGGCTAAGAAAATTCAACGGGTGGAATGTATTGTCTATGATGAATCCGATGGATTAGCACACTGCGAATTTAACAACGCTTCTTCTCCCCATTCCATTCTTCAAACCCCCCAGGGAGATATCTGGTTTAATACCAAAAACCGTATTTCTATCGTGAATCCGGGTAAAAAACCCGTAAACAAAAACCAGCCCGATGTCATTATCGACTCCATTACCGTGAATTCCCAGACCATCCCCGTGATTCCATCCCGGAAGAATTACTTCATTCAGGTTACACCCATTAAACCCCTCAGTATCCAATTTACAGTGCCTGCTTTTTCCTCTCCTTCTAAGATCAGGTTCAAATACCGCCTGGGTCTCAAGGGCCGCGATTCCCGGTGGGAATACCTTCAGGCCGGTAAAGCGCGAGCTGCTGTTTATAATAACCTCGAACCCGGTGAGTATACCTTTACCGTCACGGCATGCAATGAAGACGGCGTGTGGAACACCGAGGGTGAAACCATCGGCATTATACTGGAATCCCGGTTTTATCAAACCCCTCTTTTTAAAATCTCCGTACTCGTATTTCTCATGGCTGCCGCGTTCTCCTTTGTATACCTTTATAAAAAGCGCCCCACCGATACAAAAGATAAAAATAAAAATTCTCCGCTTGACCCCAAGGATGCGGAGAAGTGCATTCCGAAACTGGAACAGTTGATGAAGGTTGAAAAGCTGTACACGGACCCCGGTATTTCTTTGCAAACCTTAGCCGAACGTATTCCCACTACTCACCATGTGCTTTCCCGGGTTCTCAACGAGAAATTGAACCGCAATTTCGCAGATTACATTAATTTTTACCGGATCGAGGAAGCCAAACGGATCATCGAGAGTTCACGAATGAAAGAGCTCAAAAACTTTACGATAGCGAATGAATGTGGGTTTAACAACCTTGGAGTTTTTTATAAAGCGTTTAAGAAGTTTACCGGGATGACGCCCGGCGAATATAAAAAGCACCTCCACGAATAGCGCTGCGCTCGTTCGATAAAAATTCGCAAGAAACTCTAATGTGATTTTTAACTGAAGAGCCGCGATAGAATTAACAATTAGCGATTAACAATTATCAATTTTAATAGTGCCTGCGGCATGATGAAGAGGTCTCTCACGGAGCTCACGGCGGGCACGGAGGGAAGAAGAGGAAGGTAGGAGGTTAGGAGGTTAAGAAGTTAAGAGAATTTTGTGGCACTGCGTGCCGGTGTCGGTTTGACGGCTGCTTCGCAGCCGAATGAAAACGGATAACGGATAACGGATAACGATCTTAATTATCAATTAGTAATTATCAATTAACAATTAACAACGTAGAATTGGTGTAGGGGCCCGGCATGCCTGGCCCAGTGTGTCTGCCCTGTCCACAGCGTCCACATGGTCCACACAGTCCACTGGGTCCACTTGGTCCACCTGTCCACAAAGTCCACAAAAAAGAGAGTGATGAATGATGATTGAGGAAGGAAGATTTTGTGGCGCTTCGCGCCGGTTTTGGTTTTGAGGCTGCTTCGCAGCCGACTGAAAACGGATAACGGAAAACGATGAATGATAAAGTTGGATTTTGTGACACTGCGAGCTGGTTTTTGGTTTAAGCCCCTGAAATCAGGTGCGAATACTATATGTAAAATAGGTAATCATTCTAAATAAATTCTTTGTCAAACTCTTCAGGATTTCGTCTACTGTCCCAGATATGCAACAACTCAATGCAATGAGTTCTAACCTGGTAATAAACTTGGTAATTGCCCTTAACAAAACATCGCATGCCGTGCGCTTCCGAATTTTTTCCCATTAATGGATGTTTTGATAATGCTAAAATGACCTTCCGAAGATTATTGTCTAACTTCTTGCTATACGTTTTATTCCCAATTCGTTTAAACCAGTAATCCAAAATCTGTATTCTATCCGCGGCTGCTTGTTTCGACCATTTTATGTTTTTAGCCATTCATCAACCATATCATCTACCTGTTCATTGGTCAAATAGTTACCCTCTTCCAAATCTTTCCTGGCATCCTGGATTCGGCGGAGTTGCCAGTTGGACAACCGGGGAAAGCGGTCTAAGTTAACTCTTAGCATTTCGATTGCTTCTTCTACCATATGGTTCTTGCTTTTAAACCCCAGGGCTTCGTATTGCTCAAGGTAGCGTGTATTTTCGGGTTTTAAAACCTCGACATTCATCTTACACCTCTAATTAACAACCTGTTATCTCACCCATAGTATAATTTCTTTTGAGGGTTTTTTCAAGTATCGTTTCATTTTTTTTCGTTGCCTGCTTCCGATCAGCTTCTTCCATTGTGCGCCTTGCGCCGGTTTGGTTTACGGCTGCTTCGCAGCCATCTGAAAACGGATAACGGATAACGGAAAACGGAGAACGATGATTGATGAATGATGAATTTTGGATTTGGGATTGTGGATTGTGGATTTTGCGGCACTGAGTGCCGTTTGGTTTCACGGCTGCTTCGCAGCCGACCGAATATGCAATTCGATAAAAAAATTTTTCGCTTGACTTTCTTTTTTTGGATGGCTATACTATTTTAATAAATATTTTGGAGGCCCAATGAAAAAAACTAAAATAACCTGGATCAAAGACCCGGTAAGAGACATTGTTAATTCAACGGTATTATCGGATAGCTGTGGGGTTTATTGCTCCCCTGATTTTTGCAAATACAGATGTAATCCCCATTGTATAAGGTATACATGGGACCCAATTGTATAAAATTTTTTCTCGGATTGTTAAGAAGAGGGAAACAAAATTTAAAAAGGTGGACAAATGATTACTAAAACCAAGAAATTAACCTGGATAAAAGATCCAATAAAAGATATCGTAGCTGAAGTAGTGAATATCGGTAATTCTTGTGGAGATTACTGTGGTGTTGATGCGTGCAAAATTAAATGCAATCCACGATGTACGGATTATATTTTCGACCCCATCAAATAAAACTGAAATCCTTATTGGCTTTATCAAACTAGCTTAAGATTGAGAAGTGAGAAATATTTGATGATATGTAACCGCCTTCTTTGGAGGGATATTCATGAAACCGCTTAAAATACTCTTAATACTTTTGGGATTATCAATTGCTTTCTGTACTTATGGAGAGAGTTTGAAAGTAATAAAGAAAATTAAAAACTCCAATATCATAAACCCCACGCAAATATTAGTGAATAAAGACAGGGTATTCGTTCTCGACCGCAGCAATGAAAACATCCTGATTTTTTCAAAGGTAGGAGAATTTCTGGAGATGATTGGAGGGCGGGGAGAATCGCCAACTGAATTTTTCATCGCACTATCTATCTCGATTTCCAATGAAAAATTATTTGTACTGGATACCCGGAAAAGCCAGATTCATTGCTTCGATATCAAGCAAAATAAATTTCTATCTCCAATAAAATTTTCGAAAACAAAGTATGGCGGGAGCTCAGGCCAAATGATCGCATCGCCTGATGGAAATTTCTACTTTGTGAATGTCGCAATGACATCGGATGATCCCATTCTTACTAAGCGAAATAAAGATGGAAAACCACTATTCTCGTTTTTTCCAGGGTATCCCATCTATCAAGGAAAAAATTTCACAGTAGTGGAGGAACCTAAAACTTTCCTGAATGATGGCGTTATCGAATGGGCTAAAAACAAAATTTATTTTGTTTATGCTATCAAGAACGAAGTTTTAGCTTTTTCTCCCGGAGGGAAATTAGATCGAAAATTGAGTTTACCGATTCCTTCTATAGAAAAAACAGTTAAGGTTATAACATTTTCAGATGGCGGATTTGACCTTGAACGAAAATTAAATTGGGATATGAAATTCCGGGATGGAAAACTCCTGGTTCTCTCCTGGAACGACAAACGGCAATCCATCATCTTCGAATTGCAAAACAATGGGAAATTTACAGAGAAATACCGGGTGAACGAATCCTTGATCGGTTTCGATGTCGGCAGCAATACCCTATACGGTATCGAAGAAGGCGACGAAGATTCAAGTATCCTGCTTTACAAACTTAAATAAAGTATAGAATCGATAAGATCATGAAAAAATCCAGTTACAACTTCTTTTTCCCTTTGGAAGACAATTCGGTTTTGGCTTTTAATGCACTTAGAAACGGCCTCGCCGTCATCGACAACGAAACCGCCAAGCAAATCCAAAATTTAAAAGACAACAGCACTCCAGCTTTTGACCCTGAAACCCTTTTCGAACTGGAAAGAGGCGGCTTTATCTGCCCCAACGACCTCCAGGAATTGGAACTCATCAAAATACGCCGGCATACCCAACAATACGCTGGCAATTCCCTGGGATTAACCATTTGCCCCACACTGGATTGTAACCTGCATTGCCGCTACTGCTTCGAAACCCCCTACAAAGGAATGATGGAAGAACCCACTATCGATGCATTGGCCAATTTCGTCAAATCTTACATTGATTCGGGGAAAAAATCCTTCAGCGTTACCTGGTACGGCGGAGAACCTTTACTGGGAATCGATATCATCCATAACCTCAGTGAAAAATTTATTAACCTCGCTAATTCATATAAGATTCATTATTCCGCTTATATTATTACCAATGGAACCTTACTCACCCGCTCTACAGCAGAAAAATTAAAAGAACTCAACGTCGAAGGCGCCCAGGTTACGATCGACGGCCCACAAGATACCCACGACCAACGCAGACCCTTTTTAAATGGAAAAGGCTCATTTAAACATATTTTTTCCAACATTAAAGACGCTGTCGGTATCATTCCCATTTCCCTCCGCACCAATGTCGATACCCTTAACATCAACCAGGCAATGGATTTCTATAAAGAATTGGAATCAGAAGAATGGTTCAAACAAAACCTGGGTAAATCCCTGCATGTGCATTACGGGTATGTACGAAAATTTTCATCGTCATGCAAATGCAGCAAAGAGGAAAGTTTAAAGGAAGGCGATTTTTACTCCCGTGAACTGGAATTAAACCGCTATCTCTCAAACTGTACAGGACAATTCGTGATGTTCCCTTCCATCTCCTCCGGCTGCGTGGCTACTTCCATTTATTCATATGTAGTGGGCCCTAAAGGAGAATTATATAAATGCTGGAACCATGTGGGCCAGGAGGATAAAATCGTTGGGAATGTATCGGAACCTGTCGAATATAACCCGCTCTATATCGCATACTTGAGCGAAAGTTTCGAAAAAGATCCCGAATGCCTCCTATGTAAATACCTCCCCATTTGTATTGGGGGCTGCGTAGACATCCGGGTCCAATTCAAAAAAGGCGAACTGGATTCAAAGGATTGCTCTCATTGGAAATACTACCTGGAAGAAACCTTACGGTCTTATTATACTTCGAAGATTAAAGAAACGGGTCAACTACACCCACCCACAGAAGGCTAAACACCCTTCCAATGACTCAAAAGAAACATGCGGATAAAAAAAAGAAACGGTCATGGGCCTATTATAAGGAGTCCTTTCAATTATACCGCCATTTTTTAAAATTCCTTAAGCCCTATTGGAAAGTCGGCGCCATCGCCGGCCTTTTAATGATTATTTCCGCACTCCTGCAATTACCTTCCCCATTATTGACCAAATACCTGATCGATAAAATCGTACCGCTGAAAAACCTCGAAATGCTCAACCTGTTTACCCTTGTCCTGGTAGGAGTCGTACTGTTGGATAACGGTATCGATTACTTAAGAAGTTTCCTGCTGATTAAATACAGGTACCTGGTAGAAAAAGATATTCGGTCCACTTTGTTCAATAAAGTATTATATGCCCAACTCTCTTTTATCGAAAAAGAAAAAGTCGGTTATATGGCATCGAGAATAGATAACGATGTCGAAGCGATACGAAATTTATTTATGGATACGCTTCTAAACCTGGCAGTAAACATGTTGACATTTATTGTGGGAGTAGGACTTTGCTTTTACCTGAATACCCGCCTGGCCATCGTCAGCCTGGTTTCGCTCCCTTTGTTTATAATCAGTTTCCACGTTTGCTCCAGGCGCATGAACCGGTTAACGGCAGAAAGACAAGAGCAATGGGCACGGCTTCGCGGGACAACCGTTGAATATATCTCCCAGGTTAAAGTTATAAAAAGTTTTTTTAAAATCAAAGAGTTCTTTCAATTTTATATTTCGTTCCTCGATACCGCTATCTCTTCCAGCCGGAAACAGGAGGTGTTCAATGTCATCTCCAATATCGCCATCGGCATAACCGGTGTTTTACTTCCATTGTTCGTCTTGTGGTACGGCGTGAGGGAGATAATCATGGGGAATTTCACCCTCGGCGGTTTTATCGCTTTCAATACCTGTATCTCGTATCTATATAACCCGGTTCAAAGCTTTGTAAGCTTGAATATCGATATCCATTCCGCTCTTGCAGCAGCAAAACGAATCGCCGAAATCTTCCGGTTGAATGATGAAACAACTCTATTCGGTTCCAAACGAATTCAAACCCTTCAATCGATCGAATTAAAACATGTTTCCTATTATTACGATGAAAAAGAAAAGAGAGGAATAAAAAACATCTCCTTCTCAATCAAACGAGGAGAAAAACTGGTCATAGTCGGAGAAACCGGGAAAGGCAAAACAACGATAGCCCGGCTGATTTTAGGGTTCGATGTCCCGGCCAAGGGTGAATTATTGGTAAATGGAATCGATTATAAAAATTATGACCTGGGAGATTTGCGGCAGAGAATCGCTTTTGTTCCCCAGGAGCCGGAATTATTTTCCGGGCGGATTATAGACAATATCGCTTTTTTTTCAAAGCAAATAGAGAATGAATTATTAGAGAACGTCATGACCTGGTGTGCCCTGGATGAAACATTAAAACGTTTTCCCGAAGGGATAAACACTGCAGTATTCGAAGCCGGGACAGGGATTTCCGGTGGAGAAAAACAACGAATAGCCATAGCCAGGGCAATCGTCGGGAAGCCGGATTTCCTTATCCTGGATGAAGTCACCTCTGCGATAGACCCGGAGACTGAATCTGCGATGATGGAGTATATATTGGCTTTACCCTGGAACCCTGGTGTTATAATGATCACCCACCGGTATCATTACCTGGATCAATTCGATAAAGTGATTAATTTAGCTTCGGAGAATATGGAAGGATAAGGAAGATAAAAGGAGGCAGGCGAGAAATTATCAAGTGTTTAAATCATTTGCCGATTATAATAATATGATGATGAAATTAAAGAAAATTAAAATGTTTGTTTTGAAAATTGCAAGTTACAAAAAGAAGATTTTTCTTACTTTCCTGGCTTCAATAATAACAGTGATTGGGATTATTCCCTTGCTATTAAAGCTGAAGTTCGTGCAAAATTTTTTCACTGTTAAAGAAATTGAAGTTCATCTTGCAATAACATCTGCTCTTCTTTTTCTATTGGTTTTAACCTGGAAAAGAATGAATCGATTCTTTAAAAGATATGTTGCAACAAAAAAACTGAAATCTCTTCCATTAAACTTTGTAGATATTACTGTTATTTATATTTTATTATTATTACCTTTTATACCTCTAATTAAATCTCTTTTAAAGAATGTTCTGCCTAATATTTATAAAACATATTTTAATATTTTAATTATACCATCAGAAGAATTTGCAATTTTTTTTGCTTTGAATTTGTTCCTAATTATTTGTTTCTTATTTTCTTATTTTTATTCTCATGAAGACAGAGTCCTCAATAAAAAATCAAAAGTAGACAAAGAGCCTGAATCAAAACCCAGTGGAGATAATGATAAAGAAAATAGGTACATAAATGATCCAATAATACACAGCGGCCAGGACCTACTAAATAGAAAGAAATTTGTAGCTGACTTGTCTAATCAGATCAAAAGCATACCGATAAATTTAACCGGCTCTTATACTATTGGGTTAAATGGAAGTTGGGGGGAGGGCAAGACATCGATACTTAATTTATTGGAAGAAAAAATTAAAAAGAGCAGCGAAATTATGGTAATCCGTTTCGACCCCTGGAACTTTGAAAATGAGGGAGCTATTATAAAGGCCTTTTACAATCAGCTTGAAAATGCAATTTCAAATTTTTTTGTCGTTCCCGATTTCAAAAAAGTATTTTCAAAATATTTAAAGGCTTTTTCAACCGGTGTGTCAGTTGGGGGAGTTAGTCTTGGAATTAACTCCTCAGATTCTTCCATCGAGAAAATGAAAGAGAAAGTCGAAGGGTTTATTACGCAGCTTGGCAAGAAAGTTCTCATTATCATCGATGATATCGATCGGCTTCAGCCTGAAGAAATGATGCTGGTTTTCAAATTGGTTCGAAATAATTTAAATTTCAAAAATACGATTTTTCTTTTGAGTTTCGACCAGTCTATTGTAAAAAAGTGCTTAAAGGACCAAATTAAGACTGATGCTGAATTCTTAGATAAGATTATCAATATGCCGATAAGCTTGCCTGCTTCTGAGCAGGAATTCATCGATGAGTATTTATTAAAAATAATAGAAGAGCTTTTTTCTGAGCTCGATATAAATGAAGAAGAAAAAAAAGAATTTTTTGCAAAATTTAAAAGATTGTATTATCAGCTTGAAATTCAATCGCTTTTCAAAACATTGAGATTGGTGAAAAAATACTTGAATTTTTTATATTTTACACTTCTTTCCATACAATATGAAGTAAATCCACTTGATTTTTCATTACTGGGAATCATTCAATTATTTAACCCTGTTTTATACTATGATATTCGAGAAAATCGTGAGAACTATATCGAACTGAAGCATAAAACCTATTCAAGTGAAGAAATCGGTAAAAAAAAAGCTATTTTAAAAATATTGTTAAAAAATGAAGACAAACTATTAGAAGATATTTCAAAAAAAATTCTAATTGAATTGTTTCCATTACACAAGTATATAATTTGGCCAGAGCCTTATAAAGCCTATCCTATTGATTATAACGTACTTAAAAAAGAGAAGCGTATTTCCCACTTCGACTGTTTTTTTATATATTTCTCAAGGAATACTTCATCAAAGGAAATCTCCAATGAGTATATGCAGAAGTTGATTTCATCTCTAAAAAGGGAACAAACCCAAAAACAAAAAAAACGCATAAATAATATTCTTAGAAGGGGAATCGAAAAGAAAAGGGCGGATCAATGTCTAAGCCGGCTTGGAATACATATCGAAAAAATCGACTCACAATTAGCATTCAATATTATCCAGGTTATTTATGAAAACGCTGACCGATTTGAAAAAGGAGATAATTACCTAAATAGTTTTGAATTTACAAAAGCTGTAGACCTGATGCTTTTGCTTCTTAATAAAGTTGATGGAACCCCAAAGGAAGATTTGATTGAGATGGCAGTTATGAATACTCCCGATTTTGTTTTTGCCAATCATACTATCTTGGAGTGTAAGGAAAAAAATATCGATATAAAAAAATTCGCGAGAAAATTTTCCCAGCGCCTAACGGACTATTTTATCGATAGAAATGAAAATATTTTTACTATATCTGAAAATCCTTTTGCCTGGGCGAAAATTTTAGCCGAATGGGGAACTGATTGGGAAGGCCAAGAAAGACTGGTTAATGAAAATGTTCAAAACTATGTTTTAAAATGGGTAAAAGATGATGAAAAGAATTTCCTGTATTTGGTTCAGGAATTCTCAAGAGAGCTATATCTAATGCTATCTCAATTTCCATACAATTTCTATAATTTTCAAAAATATTTTAATATAGAACTTTTTAAGGAAGTTGCACTTAAATTCAAGGATAGTGAGTCATTAACAGATGATGAAAGGTTGATGCTAAACAAATTCCTCGAATTTTGTACAAATGAAGAAGCCAAAAAAGAATTAGAAAACGTGCAGAAGTAAAACCTGCGAAGCACAATGATTAGTGGCTTTACCGCACGGCCAAATTGCATAGATTATCCCGCCCCACCGCAAATGTATAATTCGACAACGGTGGACACATCAACTCATATACACACTCCTTACACGGATAAACACCCTTTCGCACTCGAAACCAACTCTTCCCTTTTCCTCGACTCATTTCAACCCCCAGCGCTTGAACCATCGAATCCCTCCCCACATACCCCAAACGCACCGCATTTACATTGGCATATATCGCCCCATCCGACAATATGGTTATTTTCCCAAAACTCAAACCATTCACCGACATATTTTGATAGATTTCTTTCATGGTGGGTTTCGCCTCCAGGATTTCGTCTTTATCGCAAAACACATTTTCCTGGAAAAAAGATAGGTTCTCCCGGTTATAAAATGGCATGTAATCGCTCCCGGGAATATCCAGGTTTGAAATAATACGCGATGCGGCATCCACCTCCTCCACGCCCTGGACCACGAAAATAAACCGGTAAGGGAGGTTTAATCTCTTCACGGTATCTACAACCCTTTCGAAATGATCCATCTTTATGGGAAACGTGACCAGGATTTCCAGCATGGATGAAACGGGGTCCACGAACTTTAACCGGTCGATACCGGCCATAATATTTAAATAGTGGGAATAATAGGTCTTTTTAAAAGGAGTGGGATTTAAGGTTTGAACGAGTTCTTCAAATTGGGAATAACGAAAAATATCCCCTCCCAGGATGTTGATCTTGTGGAGCGAAGAAGCGGATAGTTCCTCGAGTAATTTCTTCACCTGCCGGATAGGGAATTGTCTTCGACGACCAGGGGGCTCTTTTCGTGAAAAGTCGCCCCCTGGACCCCCAGAAAAGCGTTTATCATTTAGTTGAATAAAAGTGTCTGGAAATACGGGAACCGGGGATTCCTCGTGTTTTATATGGGGTATGGGCGACAATCCTGTGCCGAATCCGGGAAATTTCGGACTTTTTTCATTCGCAGGTGCACACGTACAAAATGGAAATTGCTTGTACGCCTCGGAACAAATGGGGCATTGAAGACCGCACAGCCGGTTGATATAGAGAAATATTTCATGGAGATACCCTTTGATATTTTCTCCGACAGAGCGATCCCGGTCTTTTTTAAGGTATTTCACATGCCTGGAGATGGTTAAAATGGGCATGATTTGTACGGGTCTTTTGGTGGATAGGGACGCAGGGATCACATCTCCCATGAAGTTTTCACGGAGGTCCTTCACAAAACCGGAAATAACCGGGGATTCAAGGTCTTTTTCTTTCAAGGGGATCACCAGGAGGTTTTTGCGGGATTTTAATTTCTTAACCAGGTGAATTAATTCCATCACGCCGCGGTACTCCAAAGTTTTTCCAGTGAGGGAATGGTAGAGCAATAGTGAATCTTTTTTAATCGAGGTATGAACATAGGTTTCCAGGGTTAACCAATAACGGGAAGTTTTTGGAGGTCCAGGAACCTTTTTACAAAAAGGTTCCTGGTGGTCGAACTCAAAACTGGGAGCGGGTTTGGTATTCATTTTATTCGATCACCACCTTTTCAAGGATTTCCGAAACCATACGGGGTTGATCTTCGACGCGGGATAACAAGGACGACATAAACCGGTCATGATCTTGGGCAGAAGTAAAGCCGGGGCAATGGGGGTGCGGGTCGTCGATATTCAAATAAAAGAAGCACTGCCGGCAAATGCGGGTAATGTGGCAATGGGAGCAGAGGTTTCGCATTTTTCGATAGTAGTCGTTGTATTGGGCTGCGATCTTTTCGTAATCCAGTTCGACACTTTCCGGGGTGACGTTTCCCAGGGAGAATGGGTGGCCGATGCGTTCGCAGGGAAGGAGTTATCCTTTTACGGTAACGAAAATCTTTTTGGAGAAAGGCGCACACGTGCCGGTGGGTATGAATTTCCCGTGGGTATCGTATATTAAATCGTTATAATCGTTAAAGCAGTAGTCCTGGTATTTATGGAGGTAAATCATTACATCCTGGATATTGGGGAGTTTAACGAACATATCTTTTTCGATCATGGAGTAATCTTCGCTTTGGTAAAGGCTTTCATTAAAATTGGAATAGGTTTTGCGGAATTCTTCGATTTGGGATTTTTTAATGCCGCCGGTGTTTAACGAACCGATGGAGGGAACTTTATCGAAATGGGTTTTAAAAAAACGATAAATATCCGGGACCGAATTTTTATTGTGAAGAACGGCATTGAAATTGACGCGGTTTAAAAAATACTCCGGGTATTTGTCTCTTAGGGCGGCGATATTTTTAAAAACAGTATCGAAGGAGGGTTTCCCGTTTTTATAGACGCGGTATGCGTTGTTTTCCGGGTTCCCGTCGAGGCTGATTAGGAGGCTGAAATCGTTCTCCGCCAGGTAATCCATGTATTTATGGAGGAGGATGGCGTTGGTGGTCATGGTAAATGTAAACCGGCGGTGCAGGGCATTTAGGTTCCGGACATAATCGACGACCTGGGTAATAAAAGGGAAATTCAACAGGGGTTCGCCGCCGTAGAAACCGATATAAATATTGCTGTTGTGGGAATCATTTAAAGGGGAATTCCATAAATCGAGGAGATAAGAGAGGAGGCGAAAAGCGGTTCCGGGGTTGAGGTTTTCGTTTTGGCGTTTGTCATAATCGTCGTAGAATTTTCCAT
>Ga0209593_10000151_pt1 | contig 36984 bp, 31 predicted proteins | sample PPLLaktember2015_3_FD_187260 | JGI IMG/M metagenome (GOLD analysis project Ga0209593, IMG submission 187260) | Freshwater sediment microbial communities from Prairie Pothole Lake near Jamestown, North Dakota, USA - PPLs Lake P7 Core (6) Depth... | ecosystem: Environmental > Aquatic > Freshwater...
ATTTGGATTACTGCATAACTTTCTGTGAAAAGTGGCATTTATTGGAAGCGAAACGCTGTAACATAAGCTGTCCCCCGCCATCTGGATGTCATGTATGCTTAATTGCACAGTGTTGATATACAGCCATTCACATGGAGTATTCCAATTTATCCAGAAAGAAATGTATTCTTTACTACCCGCACTACATAAATCACCACTATACCCAACCTTCTTTTTAATTCTGATCGTTGCCACTAGGCTTTCTGTATTATAGTCCAAACCTACACATTCCAATTCTTCATAATTTACATTTGCCTTAGAAGCATCCGGAAGTACCAGCATGCCAATTTCATCAATAAGCTGGTTTATATTGATTTTTGCCTCATTTAAGAAGGCTTTTTCCATTAAGGTCAATTCCGAGTTGGGATATTTTATAAGATTGTGAACAATTCTATAAGCATATCGAGATGCCGGGACTTTCAGTTTCTCCGATTTTTTTACCAGATCCGGAAAATTTGGTGGTTCGGGTTGTGGATTCAGCTGAGCCAGATCAATGCCGGTAATTTCCGCTAATTGTTTTGCCGTTAAATTTGGAGAATTGACCGCAAATTCAAAATATTCCGATAGGTCAATTTGAAAAGGTGGAAATTTCCATGAAGGTTTTAACTGAACATCACACTCCATTACATTGCCCCAAACAGGAGGCCAGCCAGGGAAATTTGAAGGAGGATCATTATTCCAGGAAAGGATAGCCCTTAAGGTGGGTAATACCGGTTTGTCACAGTAAAAAAAACTGGCTGTGGTTTTCTTAAGAGTGGCAACATATGAAATGGGGAAAACAGAATTCCCATTGCAGTCCTTTTCCGAAGGGATATCATGAACATTTATTGCAACACTTCCCTGATCAATAAATCCATTTCCATCGTGAAAGTCAAGATAGAATCTTACATATTCGAATGAGCCGGAAGTACACAGATTACCAGAATATCCAATTGATTTTTTAATGATAAATGTAGCTTCCATATTTGCTGTATCCGGATTATATCCGACACAGGTGAGTTGCTCGTAATTTGTGTTTGAAATGAGCTTAAAATTCGGTTTTAATTTGCTACCAGGGATGTTTCCAAAATAATTTGGATTCTTTGCTAGCATAAGATGAAAATAACTACGCTCAGATTCCAATTTTGTGCTGAGCGCTGATTTGGTTTTTGCCATAATGCTGGTTAAATTAAGTGCCTACTCTTTGATCGGATTTTTGGCTTACTCCGTTTTTTATAGATTCTCAAAGATTTTTAACTAAAGCATTTTAAAAACTAAGAGACAAACCTGAAAAATGCGATGAAATCGTAATTGAAATGGCAACTTTGTGCAAAAAGAGTACTAAATTCAGTAGAGAAATTTATTTTACTGTTTTTTTAAGGCACTAAGGCTGAGAGCAATAATGAGTTTATATAGAGTATTTAGAATATGAGATAGTTAACAAGCAAGTTATATTTTTGTTTCATTGATCATTTTGAAAATGATACAATTCCTTAAAGGTTTATTTTCTGAATTCACAGTGGAAAAATCGGTACTATTGACCAGGTTTCGCCGGAAATAAGGCCATTATTGTAAATAACCTATTAACAGTGCTTTAGCTTATAAATTGGGTGCTTAACTTTTTGAAAAATTCCTAACAGATGGCAGGCAGAAAGTGGAGCAGCTTATTGAAAACTAATCTTCCTTTAGAATTGAACTAGTTTTACATACTTTTGCATGACAAATTTTTCAGGTTGCGTTGCTTGTCTTTGTTATGGAGATTTACATCATTACACTTGCCGCCTTTGCAACAGCTATTCTGACTTTTTTTTCAGGCTTCGGCCTGGGTACAATTTTAGCCCCGGTATTTGCCATTTTCTTCCCCGTTGATTTAGCCATTGCCCTTACAGGTGTGGTGCATTTTTGTAACAATCTTTTTAAAATTGTTTTAGTTGGAAGGAAAACGGATATTGCAGTTCTTATCCGATTCGGCATTCCCGCTATCCTCGCATCTTTTGCGGGGGCATGGTTACTTATTAAAATTACTGGATTACCCGCTTTATACCAGTATCAGATCGGGGATCATTCATTTGCCATTACCCCTGTAAAAGCAATCATAGCCTTTTTGCTTATCACATTTGCCATTCTTGAAATTGTACCTGCCTTTAAAAAGATTGAGTTCAATAAAAACAAACTCCCATTGGGAGGAGCGTTAAGTGGCTTCTTTGGCGGTTTGTCAGGGCTTCAGGGAGCTTTGCGAAGTGCGTTTTTAATCAGAAGTGGTTTGTCTAAAGAATCATACATTGCTACAGGCGTGGTTATTGCCTGTTTTGTTGATTTTACACGCCTTTCAGTCTATGCCACACGGTTTGTTTCGGCAGACCTTCATGATAATCTTGTATTAGTAATCTCTGCTACCCTTGCAGCTATTGCCGGGGCATTCATCGGCAGCAACTTATTGAAAAAGGTGACGCTGACTTTTATTCAGAAGCTTGTAGCCGTTATGCTTGTTATTATTTCACTGGCATTAGGCTTTGGTTTAATATAAAGCGCACAAAATATGGAAACCAAAAAAGGATTTAAAAACAATCATTCTAAATACAGCAAATGACAATAGGGCTATCCTGAGCTGCCTTAAATCTTCAGAATATCAAACAACCAGATAGTTTTATTGTTATACATTAACTTAAAAACAGAGTTAAAATAAAAATGAAAAGCCATGAGAATTGTAAAGGTCATTGAAGTAATCGCTGCTTCAGAACAAGGTTTTGATGATGCGGCAAGGCGCGCTGTTGAACAGGTGTCAAAGACTGTAAAAAACATAAAGTCGATTTGGGTAAAGGAGATGAAAGCTAAAGTTGAAAACAATAAAATTACTTCGTATGGTGTAATTGCTAAGATCTCTTTTGAAGTTGAGGAAACCTGATCTTTATGCCGAAAGGAGGAACCTGAACATAACAGGTATTTGGGGACTAAACCAGATTAAAAACCATGAAGGAGAAAATGCCATTCTGATTGAAGCGGACTGGCATTTAAACCGGCTAAATCTATTCAGTCGTGGACCTTCAGGTGCCTGGCTTCCTATTTTTAGCCTATTTTAACTTAGAATTCACCATTCCTTATAAATATCATATTACTTTTGACCAACATTTCTCATGTTTAAGCGTTTATTAGATGAAATGAAAAAGTATTATACCATACTCCTTGCTTTACTGATCCTGTTTTCAGGGATGCATTTTTCTATTGCCACACATTTTTGTGGTGGAGAAATTGCAGCTACCAAGGTGTCAATTTCAGGCAAAGAGGCATCCTGTGGCATGACCCATGATGTAAATCCAATAGCTTCTTCAGTAACTCACCTTGCTTCAAATTGTTGTGAAAATAAAATTTCCGTTTATTCGGTAGATAATAATTATTCACCTTCTGCATTTCAATTTAAAGAGATTTCCCAAAATATCCTTCATGTGTTTTATATTCCTGAAGGGTTTTCTTTTCAATCCAATTACACATCATTAACAAATCTCACAAATGTAAGTCCCCCGGACAATGATATGGCCAATGCTGTGAGCATGGCCGACATTTGTGTTTTCCGCATTTGATATTTTCTTCCACACTTCAAAATTTAGCGCAAGGGTATGGTATGCCCGATTGCTTGTAATTTCTTTTTTTTTCCTATTCAAATTTTTAAAAATCAATTCTCAACCCGGCAAATGCCCTACATGTGGAATGACCCTGGACAGGAGGGACATGGATAAGATGGCAAAGAGAAGTTCTAATAATTCATAAAATCCATGCATTATGTTTTTTAACAGACTAGTAAAATATTTTCTTGATAACCGGTTGATTACGTTCATATTCCTCATAACTTTTGTGGTTTGTGGCATCGTATTCGCCCCTTTTGACTGGAAAACAGGACTTTTTCCACGCGATCCCGTACCCGTGGATGCCATTCCGGATATTGGAGAAAATCAACAGATTGTTGCAACGGAATGGATGGGGCGTTCTCCCAAAGATATACAGGACCAGGTGACTTATCCGCTTACCACTGCTTTGTTGGGTATTCCCGGTGTTCAGTCGATCCGAAGCACTTCCATGTTCGGTATGTCTTTTATATATGTCATTTTCAAGGACAATCTGGAATTTTACTGGAGCCGTTCCAGGATTCTAGAGAAACTTAATTCTCTGCCCCCGGGTACATTACCCGCTGGAATACAACCTTCACTTGGGCCCGATGCAACAGCCCTGGGACAGATATATTGGTATACGCTCGAAGGTCGGGACCCAAAAACCGGAAAGCCGAACGGTGGTTGGAATCCACAGGAATTAAGGAGTATCCAGGATTTCTATGTAAAATATGGATTATCTACTGCAGAGGGTGTTTCAGAGGTTGCATCGGTGGGCGGATTTATCAAGGAATACCAGGTCGACCTGAATCCTGAAGCACTCAAAGCATTTAACGTATCTGTAATGGATGTGATGAATGCCGTTCGAAAAAGCAACCTGGATATCGGTGCTGAGACCGTAGAACTGAATAATGTTGAATATATCATCCGGGGACTGGGTTATGTTAAAAACCTGGATGACCTGGACCTTTCCGTGATTGCAGTGAGAAACAATGTTCCTGTCCGGATAAAGGATATAGCCCATGTTTCATTTGGGCCTGCCACCCGGCGGGGGGGTCTTGATAAAGCCGGTTCAGAAGCAGTTGGTGCTGTGGTAGTAGCCCGTTATGGATCCAATCCGATGGATGTCATCAATAACCTTAAAGATAAGATTAATGAAATTGATGCTGGTTTACCACAAAAAACATTGCCCGATGGCAGTGTATCAAAAGTGAGCATCATACCATTTTATGATCGAACAGGGTTGATAAAAGAAACAATAGGTACACTGGAATCCGCACTTTCTCACGAAATTCTTATCAGCATCATTGTGATCATCGTGCTGGTTCTGAATCTGAGAGCATCGCTTATTGTCGCAGGATTATTGCCCATAGGTGTCTTAATGACATTCATATTAATGCGGCTTTTCGGTGTGGATGCGAATATAGTAGCTTTATCAGGAATCGCAATCGCCATTGGAGTAATGGTAGATATTGGCATTGTTGATGTGGAGAACATTCTCCGGCATTTGGAAATGCCTGAGAACAAGGGAATCCGCGGTAAAAAATTACTGGAAGTGATATATCAGGCCACAACCGAAGTCAGGGCTGCTGTCGTCACATCCATTGCTACCACAATAGTCAGTTTTCTTCCGGTATTTGCCATGCAGGCCGCAGAAGGAAAACTTTTTCGTCCACTGGCATTTACCAAAACATTTGCCCTGTTATCTGCTTTTGTACTCGGTATTGTGGTCTTACCAACACTGGTTCATATTTTCTTTAATATCCATGTGGATACGAAGAAAATACGTAAGATATGGAATGGAAGCCTGATTGTGGCAGGAGTTCTCTTTGTCATTTTCTGGCAGATATGGCCGGCTCTTGCATTAGCAGCTGTAGGTATCAATAATTTGTTGGATTACCGCTGGTCGGCAAAACAAAGGGAATTTCCCAATTATATAAATATTGCCATTACGGTGCTGGTGGCCGTTTACTACCTCTCGATTGAATGGTTACCCCTGGGTGCCCATAATAGTACATTTATCAATTTTATTTTTGTGACGGGGATTGTAACTGTCATTCTTTCCGCGCTCATGGTAATGGTACATTTTTACGAACCCATCCTGCGCTGGTGTCTTGTCAATAAATGGAAATTCCTGTTGATCCCTGCTTTTACACTATTTTTTGGGATACTGGTCTGGATGGGTTTTGAAAAAGTTTTCGGTTTCTCAGCCAATGGACTTGAAAAAGTCGGATGGAGCCGGTTCAGACAGACAAAGGCCTGGCAGGGTGCGGTTAATACATTTCCAGGTATTGGTAAGGAATTTATGCCTTCACTTAACGAAGGTTCATTTCTGCTTATGCCAACCAGCATGCCCCACTCCAGTATTGAAAAGAATCTTGACTATATTGAAACACTGGATAAACGGCTGGCTGCTATCCCCGAAGTTGAAATAGCTGTTGGGAAATGGGGCAGAGTAAATTCAGCACTTGACCCTGCACCAGTCCAAATGTTTGAAAATACTATTAATTATCGCCCCGAATATATTCTCGATGAGAACGGACATAGAATGCAGTTCAAGGTGGATAAAGATGGCAGCTATCTTTTGAGAAACGGCGGCAAATATAATCCGGCCAAAGAGGGTTTCAGGGTTATTCCAGCCGACAGCCTAATTCCCCGTGAAAATGGAGAATATTTCCGGCAATGGAGATCACATATTAAAAGACCCGTGGACATTTGGAATGAGATTGTTAAAGTGACCAATATTCCGGGATTGACCTCTGCCCCTAAATTGCAGCCCATCGAAACCCGACTGATCATGCTTTCAACAGGCATGCGAGCTCCTATGGGTCTTAAAGTATATGGGCCTGACCTGGAAAGCATTGAACAAGGCGGGATGCAGTTTGAACAGGCATTGAAAGAAGTACCTTCTGTCAAGGCCGCTTCTGTGTTTTATGACAGGGCAGTTGGTGCACCATACATCGAAATAAAACTCAACCGTGAGGCGATGGCCCGCTTTGGTATGAGTATAAGTGATGTTCAGGAAATATTGCAGGTAGCTGTTGGCGGTATGACCCTGAGCAGCTCGGTCGAAGGCCGGGAACGCTTTCCACTGCGGGTGCGTTATGCCCGTGAACTGCGTGATAATCCGGAAGATATAAAACGAATTCTGGTCCCTGCTATGAATGGCGTTCAAATCCCGCTGGGAGAAATAGCTGATATTAATTATACCCGGGGTGCACAAATGATACGAAGTGAAAACACCTTCCTGGTAGGCTATGTAATCTTCGACAAACAGGAAGGTAAGGCTGAAGTGGATGTGGTGGAAGAAGCAGCAAAAATACTAAAACAGAAAATATCTTCAGGAGCCCTTACATTACCTGCAGGTGTATCCTATAAATTTGCCGGAAATTACGAACACCAGCTGAGAGCTACCAAAAGACTTGCCATTGTTGTCCCGATAAGTCTGATGTTAATACTGCTTTTGTTGTATTTCCAGTTTCAAACGGTTACTGCTTCATTCATTCATTTTTCAGGAGTGTTTGTGGCGTTCTCCGGAGGTTTTCTCATGCTTTGGTTATATGGACAGGGCTGGTTTATGAACTTCTCAGTGGCCGGGATAAATCTACGGGATATGTTTCAGATGCATCCTATTAATCTGAGTGTGGCGGTCTGGGTAGGATTCATTGCTTTGTTTGGTATTGCCACAAATGATGGTGTTATAATGGGTACGTACATTCACCAGGTATTTGAGCAACGTCATCCGGGCACCGTTCACGATGTAAGGGAAGCAGTAGTTGCTGCAGGGAAAAAGCGTGTTCGACCTGCCATGATGACCACTGCAGTTGCCGTTATTGCACTTTTACCTGTGCTCACTTCGACCGGTAAAGGTGCCGATATCATGGTTCCCATGGCCATTCCCACCTTCGGAGGAATGATCATCCAGGTTATGACAATTTTTGTAGTACCGCTATTTCAGGCAATGTGGAGGGAACGATCAGTGAAAAGGGAATTATGAATTATTGCGCGGAGCGCATAGGGTATTGTGGAAAATTATGAAAAATGAAACAATGAAAATATTTCTGGTCATAACCGGATTGATAATTGTATTTGCCGGTAAATCTCAGGATAGCTTGCTGTTTTACCTGTCGGAAGCAGCAAAAAATAACCCCGCGGTATTGCAGAAATATACCGAGTATCAGGCCGCTTTGCAAAAAGTGCCCCAGGTAGGCAGTTTACCCGATCCCGAATTGAATATGGGTGTATTTCTGAGCCCAATGGAACTTGTAAGCGGAAACCAGGTAGCTGATCTGCGCTTAATGCAAATGTTTCCCTGGTTTGGGACACTCAGGGCAGCCAAAGATGAGATGAGTCTGATGGCCAATGCCAAATATGAATTATTCAGGGATGCAAAATTGCAGGTTTTTTACGAGGTTCAAAGTACCTGGTTTGATTTGTTTAAAGTTCAACAAAACATCCTCATCTCTGAAAAGAACATTGAAATTCTGAAGACAATCGAAAGAATCGCCCTGGTTAAATTCAGGACCGCACCCTATGGAAATAGTGTTTCACCATCCCCAGGCAGCTCCGGTTCTTCCAATGCTCCATCAGATGCAACAACCGATTCTCAGGGAATGGGAGGTGGTATGGGAGGTAATGCAGGAAGCAACACCACCATTGCGTCAAATCAAATGTCACAAGCCAGTTCAATGGGCTCATCTGCAGGTGGTACTTCGTTGGCCGATCTTTATCGGATACAAATTGAAGTTGGGGACCTTGAAAACAACATAGCTTTACTAAAAAACCAGCAGAATACCCTTGTCGCACAATTCAATAGCTATCTGAACAGGTCTGCAGTTTCCCCGGTTTCCCTACCTGACACATTGTTGGCCGATTCCTTGGAAATTCCATTGTTGGCAGTCTCAGACAGCATGCTCACGAATAATCCGATGTTGGGGATGCTGCAATATGAAAAGCAATCTCTTGATTCCCGCAAAAAAATGGTTACTAAAATGGGCTATCCGATGATTGGTTTGGGTGTTAATTACTCGGTGATCAACAAAAATGAAATGTTGACGTCTGACATGAATGGAAAGGATATGGTCATGCCGATGGTTACATTGACTCTGCCGATATACCGAAAGAAATATAAAGCTATGCAAACTGAGGCTGACATGCTAAAGGCCGCAATAGAACAAAACTATGTAGCTTCGGCCAATAGTCTGAAAACAGAATACTACCAGGCTATTCAGTTATACCAGGATGCACAACGCAGGGTTAAGCTTTATGGGAGTCAAAGTTTGCTTGCCGGCAAATCCCTCGATATTATGATGAAGAGTTTTACGGTTTCCGGTTCTGCTCTTACCGATATACTCCGCATCCAGCAGCAAACACTCGATTATAATTATAAACAAGTTGAAGCAATTGCCGATTATAATACGGCTATAGCCTGGTTGAAAAGACTGATGGCATTCCAACAATATTAATAAACATGCGTAGCAATGAAAATAAATAAAATTTTTTCGAACAAATACTTCCGGTATGGTGCTTTTATAATCGGCGGAATTTTCCTGGGATGGGTATTTTTTCATTCCCCTCGACACACAACCGACAACAAAGTAACTATTGCACAAACGAAACAGGAAACAATCTGGACATGTGCCATGCATCCCCAAATACGGATGCATGAACCTGGTAAATGCCCGATTTGCGGGATGGATCTGATTCCGCTGAATCAGAATAATGCTGAAATTGACCAGGCTGCAGTGCATCTGACAGAAGATGCTGCACAACTGGCCAATGTGCTTACATCGGTAGTTACCCGGCAGAAACCCGTAAAGGAAGTACGGTTGTATGGAAAGGTGCAAGCTGATGAAAGGTTACGTCAAAGCCAGGTAGCCCATATTTCAGGACGAATAGAGAAATTGCTTGTGAATTTCACGGGAGAAGTCGTGCAAAAGGGACAAACACTTGCGGTTATTTACTCACCTGAAATCGTTACCGCACAGCAGGAATTGCTGGAAGCTGCAAAAACAAAACAAAGTCAGCCTCAAATATATGAGGCTGCCAAAGAAAGGCTCCGCCAGTGGCGACTCTCTGAATCTCAGATCAACTCAATTGAGAATTCTGCCAATATTCAGAACAATGTGGAAATCGTATCTGATATTTCAGGAATTATAACAGCCAGGCGGGTTAACAACGGAGATTACGTTACCCAGGGAACCGTTTTATTTGATGTGGCTGATCTGTCGACGGTTTGGGTACTGTTCGATGCCTATGAAAGTGACTTGCAATTCCTTCGGAAAGGAGATAACATTGAATTCACCGTGCAGGCATTGCCGGGAGTAAAATTTGCAGGTGATATTGCTTTTATTGATCCGGTAATTGATCCCGTAAACCGCGTTGCAAAAGTCAGAATTGAAACATCAAATCAATTGGGAAGATTGAAGCCGGAAATGTTTGTAACAGGAATTGTACAGGCCAGACTGGATGATTACAGGAATATGCTCGTTATTCCCAAGTCAGCAGTACTCTGGACAGGCACTCGTTCCTTAGTATATGTTAAACAGGCAGGAACCGATGAACCGGTATTTAAGATGCGTGAGATCGGTCTGGGGCCCATGTTGGGCAACAGCTATGTGATAACCGACGGATTAACCGAAGGAGAAGAAATAGTTACTCAGGGAACTTTCAGTATCGATGCTGCTGCCCAGCTAGAAGGCAAGGCCAGTATGATGAATCCTCAGGGAGGTAAAACTTCTTCAATGCCGGGAATGGTTATGCCAGGAGATAATGTTAAATCAACCGATGATTTTAAAAATGAACATGCCGGACATAACCCTTCTGAAAAACCTGTAAAAATTAGTTTAAGCATTGATTTTACTACGCAGCTAAACACAGTCTTTGAGCAGTATATTGTTTTAAAAGATGCATTTATACAAAGCGATGTAAAGAAAGTAAAACAGGCTGCAGAAAAGATGGAAAAATCCCTTTCCAGCGTTGATATGAAGTTATTGACCGGTGATGCACACACGCAATGGATGGGTATAACTGATAAAATGAATAATCAGCTTAAGCAAATCCAGTCCTCTGGTGATATTGAAGGTCAACGAAAGGAATTTTCAAACCTGAGTAATGAATTTTATAAAACCCTGAAAAGTTTTGGATTAATGGGCAAGACGGTATATTATCAATTTTGTCCCATGGCTTTTAATGAAAAGGGAGCATTCTGGCTAAGTAATTCAAAAGAAATACGGAATCCATATTATGGTGATCAGATGCTTTCCTGCGGTGAAACCAAAGAAACATTACGTTATTAGTATAACCAATTATCCAATCTTAATAATCTTAATAAAATGAAACATGTAATTTTCAGTATAGGAATTGCAGTCACCACATTGACTGGTTGCAATAGCAGAGATCAGAAATCTACAGTAGGTCAAAATGGTAGTTTGGATACAATTACCAAACTTCAAACCGATACAGCGATATCTGGCAACGATGTGAATAATACAATATCAGTTATGCCTATAATCAAAAACCATGCAGCTTGCTGCCAAATCATCCTGGATTTTTGATTATACAACAATAATTGGTTTTGCATTTTTAATTATTGCCCTGATATTTGTGTACCGGTCGTTCTATTCAATGCGTATAACCAAGAAATCGGAAAAGGATGAAATCAGTTTTGGGAAATCCAATAAAAAGGATCAATTAATGCCAGAGCTTATGGAAGAAGTAACGGAAGGTTATTTGTCCAATTAGATGTTTATTAATTTGCGAAGGTCATTTCAAATCAAATTTTTTACCTTAAAACTTTTGTTATGGTATTTTCAGAAAAGAAATCAAGAATTTTCATTCTCTCGGTATTATTGCTTTTTATCAGTCCGATGATTAAAGCCGCTGATGGTGCAGTTCCTTCCATTGGAGGCATTCGCATTGAATTTATTCTGTTTGCAATTACTCTTATCGGGGTTGCGGTTTTTCACCATAAAACCATGTATGTTGCTTTGACAGGATTGGCTGCTATTCTTATATTTAAGTATGTTTTCAGTGATTTTTCAATGTTGGAGCACTTAATGGGCTCGGCAAGCAAAGAAGGAGAATGGAGGATTTTGCTGAATTTGCTAGGCCTTTTATTTGGATTTGCAATTCTTGCTGAACACTTTAAAGAATCAAAACTTCCGGAAATTCTACCAAATTATCTTCCTGGCGGATGGAAAGGAGGCTTTGTATTACTCTTTTTCATAACCATATTGTCCTCATTTCTCGACAATATTGCCGCCGCCATGATCGGTGGTGCAATTGCTATGGTTGTTTTTAAAGGAAAGGTTCATATCGGATTCCTGGCTGCAATTGTAGCAGCCAGTAATGCCGGTGGGGCTGGGAGTGTGGTGGGAGATACCACTACAACCCTTATGTGGATCGACGGAGTGAATCCCTTGGATGTGGTACATGCCTTTGTTGCGTCTTTTACGGCATTGGCCATTTTTGGTGTGATAGCCGCGGTACAGCAGGACAGGTATCAACCAATCATAAGTGACAGCAATAAAATTGTTAAGATAGATTTGGGCAGAATTGGAATTGTTTTTCTTATTCTGGTTTGTGCGATCATCACGAACTGGACGCTCGATTTTCCCGCTGTTGGTGTTTGGATTGCTATACTAATTGGAGGATTTTTTAGAAAAACTCCATGGTATGAAATGAAAAACGCCTGGATGGGAACTGTTTTTCTGATGGCACTGGTTACCTGTGCATCACTTATGCCGGTTGAAGAACTTCCTCCGGCATCTGCCTGGACTGCCTTTACCCTTGGTTTCGTTTCGGCCGTGTTTGACAATATACCACTTACCAAAATTTGTCTCGAACAGGGTGGGTACGATTGGGGTGTGTTGGCTTATACCGTGGGTTTCGGAGGTTCAATGATCTGGTTTGGTTCATCGGCCGGTGTTGCACTTTCCAATATGTATCCTGAAGCTAAAAACACGGTAAATTATATCAAAAAAGGTTGGCATGTTTCAGTTGCCTATGTAGTTGGTTTTTTTGTATTGATATATACCTTGGGTTGGCAGCCACATGAACCGCATAAAGAAAAACAAAAGCAGCAGGAGATCCAGATTCAAAAAAAATAATAAATCAATTTCTAAAAAACTGCCATTCATAATCCAGTCCGTTAGGTTCCGGAGTTTCGGTTTAATCTGTTACGATAAATTATTTGACGGATCAATTATATATTGTTATATTATTCTGACCTTAAATTATTCACAGGATTTGAAAGTGCAGCTCTGATTGACAGGTAGCTGATGGTGAGAATGGCAATTAATACCGATATCAGACCAGCGGCCACGAAGACATCCCAGGTTATTTTAATCCTGTACACATAATCCTCCAGCCATTTATTCATCCCGTACCAGGAGATAGGTATTGCAATGGTTAAGGAAATCAGAATTAGAAATAAGTAGTTACTTGTGAGTAAACCGAAAATGTTCTTCAGCGGAGCCCCCATCACCAGGCGAAGGCTGATTTCCTTACGTCGTTGTTCAACCATATAAGCCGAAAGGGCAAACAAACCCAGACAGGCTATAATGATTGTAAGGATAGCAAAACCAGTGAAGATGCGTCCCATCCTTTGAACATTGGCATACGACATGGCAAAGCGTTCATCAAGAAAGGTATATCGAAAAACTGCATGGGGGGAAAATTGATCCCAAACTGATTTGACTTGCTTAATCACCTTTGAAATTTCAGTGGTATTAATTTTGACTAAAACTATTGTTGAGCTTTGACCTATTATCAGACAAAGTGGGTGGATAGTTTCTGTAAGGGACTCAAAATTGAAATCCTTGACGACGCCAATGACATGCCAGGATTGCCAATTATCTGTAATTTCCTGATCAATAGGATCATTAAGTTTCAATGCTTTTACCATTGATTGGTTTATCACAACTGCGTGGGAATCACTTGCTATTTTGATATCGAAGTCCCTTCCTTCTATTATGGTCATACCCATTGTTCTTATATAATCATGGTCAACCGGCCATATTTGACCTCCTATTTGATTATCAACTTCTTGTCTCCCAACTTTCCAGAAGCCGTCGCCATTCCTGTGAGTACCAGATATTGGCAGGTAGTCACTTACCGATACGTATTCCACATCAGACAACTTAAGGAGCTCATTTTTAAAAGCAGGTACCCGATTACCCATTATATTAACGCCCTGTATCTGCATAACCTGTTCTTTGTCGAATCCCAGATCCTTGCTGAGGATAAAGTTCATTTGCCGGTAGATGATGAAGGTTCCGATGATCATTAAAGTGGATATGGTATACTGAAAAATGACCAGAATACCTCGCGTTTTAATACTTTTACTGCCTTGACTGAAGCTGCCTTTGAGTACTTTAATCGGCTTAAAACCTGAAAGGTAAAGGGAAGGATAAAGGCCTGACAATATACCGACAATTACAGCTGCGGTAATTATCAGAGGCAGGAGCCACCATTCCTTCCAGGGGAAAATCAGGGCCTTTGCCGACAATGAGTTAAAATAGGGTAATAGCATGTAGACCAGAAATAGGGCGAGAATGAAGGAAAGTAAGCTGAATATGACTGATTCACTTAAAAACTGCCAGATCAGATTGCCACGGGAAGATCCTGCAACTTTCCGCAACCCAATTTCTCTTGCCCTGTTGGATGCTCTTGCAGTAGAGAGGTTTATGAAATTAATGCACGCAATGATAAGGATAAAGCCGGCAATGGCACTGAATAACCAGACAAAACGTATATCACCGTGATTAAGTCCGTCCCAGATCCCCGCAGACTGGAGATGAATATCACTGATAGGCTGTAGTTCTAAAGAAACATTATTTGCCAGCTCATCTGCATCTGCAATTCCAGTTTTCCGCCAACTTGACAACCAATATGTTTTGACAATACCCTCTGTTAATTTTGATGCCAGTTGTTTAATATCAGTTCCCGGTTGAACCTTAATATATGTATGGTAATTACTGGAACTCCAAAAGGTTTGTTCTCCCGGCCAAAATTCCTGACCAGTAAGGGTCATCAACAAATTGTACTGATGAAGATGTGAAGTTGAAGGAAAATCTTCAAAGACGCCTGTAATTCTATAAGATTGCTTTTCATTATTATTGACTATAAGAATTTTGCCCAATGGATCCTCACCAGGAAAGTATTTATCCGCAATGCCTTTTGCAATGGCTATGGTGTACGGTTCACTCAAGGCCTGGGAAAGATCTCCGTAAGCAAACCGGGGCTTTAATATGTTCAGCAATTCCTGGTCAAAATAAATAATACCTTCTTCATAAAAATTTTCTGCTTTATCTGCTCTTCTTACCAGTTTGCCTCCTCCGCCAAGTAATTCACTCGCAACAAAACGGCCAGCAGCTTCAACTTCCGGAAAATCCTTCTTCAAAGTACCTGCCATTGGTGCGGGAAAATACGTGTTTTTTGGAATGACTGCTTTCATTCTGTAGACTCCTATGAGCCTGTAGATACGATCACGATCCGGGAATTGCCTGTCATAACTAAGCTCATTACGGACAAACAGAGCTATAAGCAAACATGCAGTTATACCTAAGGCTAAACCTCCGATCTTAATGGCGGAATACATTTTTTGCTTAGTCAGATTTCGCCAACCTATTTTAAAATGGCTTTGAAACATATGATAATGATAAAAATTGGAGTATGAAGCATTTAGATTTCTGATCGCAAAAGGTCTCAGATAATTAATTACCTGGATCCAGTATATAAGCCTGGCCTGAAAACCGGATATCCTGCCAAGGTTAGTATAAAACTGCTCTCTGAGATCGCCTCGAACTTCCTCGGCTAAATCATCCCGGAGAAACCATAGAAGGAAGCGGTCAGCAAGTTTTGGTGGTATATCTTTCTTATTTGCCAAAGCTTAATTCTAAAGTGGCAAAACCGGGATATTGGTTCCAAAGCGATTCCTTAACTTCTTTGGAAATAGCAAGCGCTCTCCTGCCATAGGCAGTAATGGTATAAATTCTTTTTCTTCTGCCCCCTCTCTGGGCCGTGGCTTTTCCCATTTCAGAATTTAAAAATCCTTTGTCTTCCAAACGGCTTAATGTTGAGTGTACTGAACCAATAGAAACCGAACGGCCTATCTGGGATTTAAATTCCAATGTTATTTTAAATGCATAGGCTTCATCTCCGAGAATGCCTACCATGAGAAGTATGACCTCTTCAAATTCGCCTAATCCTGTTTCTTTCATGTGTGTTTAATTAATTAGATACTAATTTGTATAGCAAATATAAAAATTATTGGTATATGATATACGAATAGAAAAGAAATAATGACAGTCACCAAATATTATAACTGTATATTTCGGTCATTAAAATTGTTTTGGTCCCTTTCTATTCCAGCTGATTTTTTATTACATTTAAACTGGCACACAATGAACAGACGCTGAGTGCGCCGGGTCAAACGAAAAATTCGAAATTTGAAAAACAATATTGATAAACAAATTATACTATGAGAGCATATATCTTTTTAATGGTATTTTCTTTGACATATAGTTCCCTTTTTGGGCAAATGAATCAAAAACACAGAGTAATTGTACTTACCGATATTGAAGCAGACCCTGACGATACACAATCTTTAGTAAGATTACTTTTATATTCGAATGAAATTGACATTAAAGGATTAATCGCCACCACATCTTGCTGGCATAAAACAATGGTCAGTCCCGAATCCATAAGAAGAATAGCACAGGCTTATGATAAAGTACAACCAAATCTAATAAAGCATGACGCGGATTATCCAAAGGCCGAAATACTGTTTTCATTAATAAAACAAGGGCTACCTGAATATGGTATGACTGGTGTTGGCAATAGCAAAGATTCGGAAGGTTCTGATTGGATAATTAAGGAACTTGAAAAAAATGATGAGCGTCCTTTATGGATTTCAATATGGGGAGGGTCTAATACTTTGGCACAAGCATTACTTAAGCTTAAAAACACAAAGACTATAAAAGAGCAAGAATTATTGATTTCAAAACTCAGGGTTTATACTATATCTGACCAGGATGATAGTGGTATCTGGATTAGGAATAATTTCCCGGACTTGTTTTATATTGTCAGTCCCGGAGATGACTATGGCAGTGCAACGTGGAATGGAATTAATAGTTTCATACATGGGATTGACAATAGTAGAATCAGCAATTCCTGGCTTGCTCAGAATATTCAACAAGGACACGGACCACTTGGTGCAGCTTATCCCGATGTAGCATGGGGTATGGAAGGGGATACACCAACTTTTTTATCACTGATATTAAATGGGTTAAATTATGCCGAGCATCCTGAATGGGGAGGTTGGGGTGGAAGATATGAGCTATATAAGCCTGACTTTTCTACTCAAAAAAAAGGGGGATCGGGAGTACCATTTGAACCAGAAACAAGAAAAATTTGGACAAATGCTATTGATACATATACACCTTATATTTCAAGTGAATACGGCAGAACATTAAAAATGGATAGTATTACTTTTAAGGATAATAAAGTTACATTATGGCGTTGGAGAGATGATTTTCAAAATGATTTTGCTGCACGGATGGATTGGTGTATTAAATCCTATGAAGAAGCTAATCACCATCCTATTATTGTATTAAGCCACCCTGAAAATATTACTGCCAAATCAGGACAGGGATTCGGATTAGATGCCTTTGATACGACCGACCCCGATGGAGATAGTTACCGTTTATTGTGGTTTAATTATCCTGAGGCCGGTACATATAAAAAACTTATAAAAATTGAAGGAACAGAGAATGCGCATGGAGCATACATAATCGCCCCCGAAGTTGACAGGGAAGTAACTGCCCACTTTATTTTAAAAGTAACAGACAAAGGCGAACCACAATTATCGAGTTACAAAAGAGTGATAGTGACCATTAAACCATAATAACACTGCCGCTGACTTCGTATATAATACATTGGGAACAGCACCACTGCATGACAGCACCTCCTCGCGTGGGCCAGCCAAAACGATAGGCCTGTGACGGATGTGAATGCCGGAAAAGTGAGCACAATTTATAAGATTTATTATAGACTAGATTATGAAAGTGAAAGTACTGAAAAGGGTCATGGTGATATTAGAATAATTTATTAAATAAGACAGGGCATATCAAATGGAAGCCAATAAGGGTTCAAAATTATTTCAATACTTCTTCAGCCTTTGAATTAGTTACTGTACATTTATAAATATTTTATTTCTTTCTTGGGACGTTAGCTCAGTTGGTTTAGAGCGCTTGCTTCACACGCAAGAGGTCACCGGTCCGAATCCAGTACGTCCCACAATTGAAAATGAAAAGCGACAGCCAGCCTGGTTCCTGTGGAATTTGCAATCGCTTCGTAGTCCCACCATCTCTGGAATCTTCCTCTGACAGGTCGAATAGCTTAAAACAAGATGAAATACACTGAAATAAAGAATACAGGGATAAAAATTCCACCTGTCCTTTTTGGCACAAGTGCACTGGGTAATTTGTACCGCGCATTGGACAGGGATACCAAGCTATCCATTGTCAGAGAATGTTTACGGTCTGTTGATGGACCGGTCGTATTCGATTCAGCGGGCAAATATGGTGCAGGACTTGCACTTGAAGAACTGGGAGGGATTCTGTCCGAACTTAATGTCAACCCGGAAAAGGTTATTATCAGCAATAAACTGGGATGGCTTCGTAGAGAACTTACTGATGAAGAACCCGGCTTTGAAAGGGGAGTATGGAAAAACATCCATCACGATGCAATACAAACTATCAGTACCGCTGGAATTATTTCCTGCTGGGAGCAGGGCAATCAATTGTTGGGTGCAGACTATCGTCCCAGGTTGCTTTCTGTCCATGATCCTGATGAATATCTGGCAATTGCCGGCAATGATCCTGGCGTCAGGCAAAAACTTTATAACGATATCCTTGATGCATATTCAGCCCTTTTCAACATAAAAAAGACCGATAAGTCAATTGCAATTGGAGTCGGCGCAAAAAACTGGAAAGTCATTCAGCAGATTTCAAAAGATGTGGATCTGGATTGGGTGATGTTTGCCAATAGCTTTACTTTGTTCAGGCATCCGAAAGAGCTGATTGATTTCATGACCGAACTTCAAAAGATGGATATTGCCATAATTAACTCCGCAGTTTTCAATGCCGGGTTTCTGACAGGCGGTGATTATTTTGACTATATCCTGATCAACCGGGAAGATCCGGAATATTCGGGAATATTTGGCTGGAGGGATTCTTTTTTTAAAATTTGTGATGAATTTTCGGTTAGCCCATCGCATGCTTGTATCCGTTTTGGGATGAGTCATCCGGCTGTAGCCGCTGTTGCGCTGAATACATCCAATCCGGGCCATGTAAAAAGGAATGTCGAAGAAGTCCTGAATGAACTGCCTGAAGAGTTTTTCACTGCAATGAAAAAGCGTGGACTGATTGATGAAGAATACCCGTTTGTATAATGTATTGTTTTTTAATTTCAAATTATTATGAAGACAATGTACGCCGCGGTTCTTGAAAAATATGGACATTTTATATGGAAAAAGGTGGATCAACCTGAAATCGCTGAAAATGAGGTATTGATCAGGATTGCCTTTGCAGGGATCTGTGGCAGCGATCAGCACATATTTAAAGGTGAATTTCACCCCCGAACTACAATCCCGTTTATTCCGGGACATGAATTTGCCGGAATCATAACCCAAACCGGATCAGCGGTTAAAAATTTCAAAACCGGCGAGCAGGTTGCCGTTGATCCCATCATCTGGTGCGGTAAATGCCCTGCGTGCCGGCGCGGGCATTATCCCGCCTGCACCTCTTTGAAACTGATAGGAGTTGATATTAACGGAGGATTTGGGGAATACATTAATGTTCCGGAACATATGCTATATAAAGTCGATCCGTCAATTCCTCCGCAACATGCAGCCCTGGTAGAGGTATTGTCAATCGGATTTCATGCCTGCCGGAGGGCAAAAGTGCAGCCAGGCGATACTGTTGTAATCTGGGGGGCAGGAAAGGTAGGACAAAGTATACTGCAGGCCGTAAGAACTAAAACCGGCAATACAGTGATCATGGTCGACATCCTTGATAAAAGGCTTGAGTTGGCGAAAAAACATTATTCCGACATATACACGGTTAATGCGCGAAATGAAAAACCGCAAGATCGCATTAAAGAGATAACCGGCAACCTGGGAGTTGATATTGCCTTTGAGGCTGTAGGTCATTATTCCGGGATCCCGGGAATTGTCAATCCTGTCCGGGGCTGTATTCAAAGTATACGCGGAGCGGGAACGGTTTGCGTACTGGGTCTGGGCGATGAACCAGTACCTCTTCTTATGAAAGAACTGATCTGGCGCGAAGCCATAATAATTGCCTCGAGGGTTTCTCATGGCGAATTTGCTGAAACCATCCAAAATTTGGAGAAAGGTACTTTGAAACCGGATGCATTGGTTACAGACATACTGATGCCAGGAGAAATACAAAAAGGATTTGAAATGCTGGACAAAGAGCCCGAAAACCACTTGAAAATTCTCTTAAAATTCAGCTGAGCATTATGTATATAGATGCCCACCAGCATTTTTGGAGATATAGTATTCACGAGTATGCCTGGATATCAGATCCGATGAAGGATTTGAAAAGGAACTTCCTGCCCGATGATTTGCTGCCCCTGCTGAAAGAAATGAAATTTGAAGGAACTGTTGCAGTACAGGCAAGACAAACCCTTGGAGAGACCAGATGGCTGCTGGAATTATCCAATATTTATGGTTTTATTAAAGGAGTGATCGGCTGGGTTGATTTGTGTTCACCGGATATAGACAATCAACTTGCTGAATTTGCCTCATATCCCAAATTTGTGGGAATCAGGCATGTGCTCCAGGATGAAGGTGATGACCTGTTTATGCTTCAGGATTCTTTTTTACTGGGTATTCATAAATTGATAAAATATAACCTTGTTTACGATTTACTTATATTACCCAGGCATTTGCCATATGCAATCCAACTTGTGCAGGACTTTCCGGAACTGCGGTTTGTAGTGAACCATTTGGCAAAGCCTTTCATTAAAGAAAAAATACTTTCTCCATGGAATGAACATATCCGGCAACTAGCCAACCAACCCAATGTTTATTGTAAATTATCAGGTATGGTTACCGAAGCTTCATGGAATGGGTGGCGCTGGGATGACTTCCTTCCTTATCTCGATGTGGTATTTTCTTCATTTGGGCCTGAACGCCTGATGATTGGCTCCGACTGGCCGGTATGTACCCTGGCAGCAAGCTATAGGAAAACCATGAAGATCGTTACGGATTATATTGCCAGGGAAAGTCACTCCGGTCGGGAATTGATCCTTGGAAAGAATGCCGCCACAGTGTACAATCTCAAGGATATATCATAGCAGAATTTGTTTCAGAATAGTGCAGAGGTGAAAATGTTGTAATTCTTACCGGAAATAATGTAACGCAAAATCAGACCGGTGAGGGTAACTTAGTCGTGATTTTTTTTTTATAATAAAAAAGAAAGGAGAACTACCATGTTAACCAAGGCTAAAAAAATACAGGGATTCACACTGAGGGGAACCGATGAGGAAGTAGGCAGCGTAAAGGAATTCCTATTTGATGATAAGTTCTGGACGGTTCGCTACCTGGTTGCTAACACCGGTGGGTGGCTCAGTGGCAGGCAAGTGCTTATTTCTCCATATTTTCTGCTTAGCGTGGATTACGACTCGGAAATTATCAATGTCGGTCTTACCAAAAGTGAAATTGAGAACAGTCCGTCACTGGACAGTGACAAACCTGTTTCACGGCAATATGAGGAAGATTATTATGTTTATTACAGAACCCCGATGTATTGGACAGGTCCTTATATGTGGGGAGCTCATCCGGAAATCATACGTGACCGTGAAAAGTGGACTACGGAAAAAACAGAACAGTTAAAGTCGTGGGATCCTAATTTGCGCAGCACAAGGGAAGTGAGCGGTTATAATATTAAAGCTTCCGACGACGAGATCGGTCATGTCGACGATTTTATTCTTGATGATCAGACGTGGGCGATCCGTTATTTTATTGTGGACACAAGAAATTGGTGGCCCGGGAAAAAGGTGCTTGTATCTACGCGTTGGATTGACCGGATCAGCTGGGACGAATCAAAAGTCTTCGTAGGTCTTTCCCGTGATGCCATAAAGCAGGCTCCTGAATATACGGAGGATTATATGTTAACAAGGGATTATGAATCAAGGTTGCATCAATATTATAAGCGTAAGGGATATTGGTCTGACGAACCGGTGTCCAAAGCTTATTCGCAATAACGATCAAGGCAACCGGCTATTAGAAAACCCCATCGCAAATGCAGTGGGGTTTTTTCATTTTTGTTCTGTACCATCGCCGGAAGATCCTGGAACCTATAAAATAGAAATATAGCTTATTATACCTATAAACATGTTATATAGCCATTTAAGGATATAAATGTACTTTATAGGTTAGAATACCAATAAAATTAGTAATTTTGTTCAAAACAACTGAAATGCTAATAACCGTTATTACCGGTGACATTGTGGCATCAACCAGCTTAACCAGCAGGGGAAGAGCTTACCTGGAGGACAGGTTAACAACACTTCTCGATGAGCTAATGTCAAAGTACAAAGTATATGGCAGGATGATCAAGGGTGATTATCTCGAATGCGTTGTTCCCGAAACTGAGAATGCCCTTCGGACGGCACTGATCATTAAGGCTTTTATTAAATCATTATCATCAGATGAATTGTTAATTAAAAACCACGATCCACGGTTTAAATTTTTCAGAATTCATAGCATACGCCTGGCGATCGGATTTGGTGATCTAAGCAGGTTTGAGCCTGATAAGGGAATAATTGACGGCGAAGCCATCTATCTTGCGGGAAGAAGGATAAATGAAGAAATAACCTATAAAAAGGAGCGTATTGTTATCAAGAATACATTATTCTTTGTATCAGGGAATGAACGACTGAACGGGGAATTTGAACCTATGCTGGCATTGATAGATGTATTGATGTCGAAAGCAACTGCAAAACAATGTGAAGTTTTATATATGAAACTGATGAATTACAACGAAGAAACAATAGCCATGAAAATGAAAATAGCACAGCCCGTTGTTAACCAGCATTCAACCAGCATCGGATGGAATGCAATTGAGAAGGCGGTGATCCGTTTTGGTGAGGTTATTAAAGAAGTACAGGCCGGATGAAAACAGAACAATTGCTTATACTTCAGTTCATTGCCCATTTGTTGACCGATTATACCTTTCAATCGGGCATTAAGGCTAAGGAAAAGAATGAATTCGGATTTAAAAGCAAATTCCTGAAATGGCATGTACTGCTGGCATTTTTGTTTTCCTGGATTTTGTCACTTCAATACAGTTTTGTGTACGGGGCTTTTATTATTGCCCTGAGTCACATGCTTATCGATGGTCTTAAAGTCTACTTAAACCGAAGCCGGCAGCTCGGCAGATATGCTTATTTTATCGACCAGTCGTTGCATCTTGCAATCATTGTTGCAGTTGTATGCTTGTATAGCCGCTTTTTCATTCAGGAAACTGTTTTTGAACTTTCCATACGGCTCAGGTACCTTGCGGCTGCCGCAGGCTTCCTGTTATGTTCCAAACCAGCCAATATTCTGATCAGGGAAATCCTGGGTGCTTTTGATATACGGGTCAGGAAGACCGGTACGGAAGAATCTGAGCTGCCCAATGCCGGGAAACTCATCGGAATTACGGAAAGATGGCTGATCATGGTTTTCATAATCGTTAACCAGTTCGGAGCGATTGGTTTTCTGCTGGCTGCCAAATCCATCATGCGGTTCAAGGATGACGAAACCCTGAAAGCCGAATACCTGCTGGCCGGCACCCTGATCAGCTTTTCAATAGCCATTGGTGCGGGATTGGCCGTAAGGGCGTTTTAAGTGCCTTGAGTGCCTAAAGTGCCTGTAAAAGTACTCCAGGCATTCAAGGAACTTTAGGCACTCCAGGTACCAAATTACCCACTACCTTAAACTTCATCAGCAAATCATCAAAATGAGGTGCATCTTCCATTTGCGCTGTCAGATCATAACCGGCATCATGAAACACCCAATGCCGGCCCTCCTTCCAATGGTAACTGCCTGTTACATCATAAACAAGCCCTTTATAACCTACGTAAGCGGGATTCCCATTCCTGCCATTAAATTCTGCAAGTTCCTTTTCCGTAAAAAGCTTCATTCAATCCGGCAGCATGGTGACAGGCTAAATTAGACAAATCCGGTTATTGTTTTACAAGGAATTTGCTTACGTAGGGCGAATTAACGCCATTCTGCCTCGAAAAATGTCCCGAAGGTCCTTCGCCAATAAACTCTGAAAACCACGCTTCGTGCTGGATTTCCTCATTCAAAATTCCCAGTGCCAGCTCATAGGTTCGGTGATCCTTTCCGAAGGTGAGATTGCAAATGGCATTGTATCCCCGGATTGCGCACCGTTCCGCTTCTACCAGCACTTTCAGCATGTCCGGAATGCTCTTTGGATCATTGGGCAGGTAGGCTTCCGGACATGCGGATAGATCATGAAAATCCTTCATATTCCTTGGCAATTCACCTCCCAATTCGTAAATACGGGGAACCAGGGCCTCAAAATGGTTGCGATCTTCAATGCGGGCATCTTCGGTTATGCCTTTAAGTCCCTCACCCTCAAGGCCGATCAGGTTCACACGCAAAATAGTGTAATAATAATACGTGGTAAGTTCTGCTGCTGCATTTTTTACCAGTAAATTCAGGAGTTGTGTAACATCAATCCCTGATTTTTCTACAATTTCTCTTGCTACTTTACCCATTTTTTGTTGAATTAATTTGTCTGAAACTAGTTACAACCAGAATTCCAAATTGTTTACTTACCATTAAGATATGATTCCCTAACTTCTCTTATCCCGGCCTTCATGACAACATTAACAAACCTGACCCTATTTTATCGGGCATAATTCTTGTAAATAACATAGCTTTACTGTAAATTTTGCAGATATGGCAGATTTTCATATAAATAAGGTACCAACGTTTTCCCTTTTCCAGCATGAAAGTTGTGAAGCAATGGAAGAAAAGGTGATAAAGGCATCCGGAAAGATCCCGGTGGGTGTTCTGATCCCGGCCTTGTTCAGGGACCTATCCAGCGAAGCCATGCATAACATTATTAGGGTATTGTCGGACACTCAGTATATCAGTAAAATATATATATCCCTCGATCAGGCTGACCACCATGAATATGTTCGGGCCAGGGACATTGTGAAACCATTGGGAGAAAAAGCGATGCTGGTCTGGAATGATAAGCCCAGCGTAAAAAGCGTTATCAGCCGGATTGAAGAACAATTGCCGATCGGGGTTCGTGGAAAGGGCAGGGCAGTGTGGACCTCATTGGGTTATATCATCGGAAAGGGTGAAGTGTCAGCAATTGCTTTTCATGATGCAGACATTATTACCTATGACAGGGATTTTCTAACCCGGTTGTTGTTTCCTCTTATGCATATGCGATTTCAGTTTGTGAAAGGGTATTATATTCGCTATAATGAAAAACTTTTTGGCAGGGTTACACGCCTGTTTTATTTTCCGTTCGTAAGAACTTTGAAAGACATTTTCGGGAGTACTGAATTTCTCGATTATATGGGAGACTTCCGGTATCCCCTGTCGGGTGAATTTGCCACCTATACCAGTCAGGCCCGCATGATGCAATTCCCCTCAGACTGGGGCATAGAGGTCGGGTTACTCGGCGAAATTTACCGGCTGGTCAGGGAATCACGCATTTGCCAGATAGAACTTACAGGCCGTTATGATCACAAACACCAGAATGTCGGTTCGGAAAAGGAAAAGGGACTTTTCAAGATGGCGTCCGATATAGCACGTACCTTCTTTACCCACCTCGTCAGCAATGGAATTTCGCTGCATGCCGATATATTCCGGACCATACGCCTCACTTATCTGAAACATGCCCGTGAAATGGTGGGTATGTATGAAGCACTTGCAGAAATGTATGAGAAAAGAATTGCATTTGATTTTCACGAAGAAATCAAAACTGTTGAACTTTTTGCAGGAGCAATCGATTCAGGTGTACTTGATTTTTGTGACCAGCATTACGGTTCACCGCTTATACCCGACTGGAAAAGGGTTGAATCAGCAATAGACAATATTTTGAATGATTTGCTTACAGCTGTTGAAGAAGATTAAAAAAGAATAACATTACCTTTGCGAATTCCGGAGCAACTTTTTTCCAAAATACCAACAGCATGTCCGTACAAATCGTCCTGGTACTTCTGCTTACATTTATCATTAATCTTATAAGCACCCTTTCCTATTCTGTGCGGATAGTGGGTATCCGGACCCGGAAGATTGCAATTTCCTTCGCGTTGTTCAATATAATGGTGCTTATTTCGCGCACTTCAAATTCATTCCAGGCGCCTCTCCTGGCCAAATGGATAGAAAAAAACATCAACCAGGGCATAAACCCCGGCACATATGAATTTCAACTGATATTAATTACTACCACCCTGGCGACGGTGATCGGGTCCGGACTGATTCCGACCTTTCAGAGGTTATTCTCAAGGGCTGTCATTAGATTCAGCGCGGATAAATCGGTTCCCAGGCTATTGTGGCGCGCTTTAAGCAAAGAAGGGATTAAGCAGATAGTATCAGAAATCAAATTACCCGACAAGGGCAACTATAAACTCTCGACCCATAAGGTTCCGGATTTTCCGATAAGAATATTCATATACAACATACTGGCATCTGCAATTCTGGCAGTCGGCGTCCTTTCATCCCTGTATGCCGGTTTTATTAATCCGGAATTGAGAACCACTTCCAGTACTCTATCATCCATAGTTAACGGACTGGCTACCATCCTGATGTTTATGTTCATTGATCCGCATCTATCAGGCCTGACGGACGATGTGATCGAAGGAAAGTACAGTGAAACCCATTTCAGGACCGTAGTACGGCTCATGGTGGTCAGCAGATTTTTGGGCACCCTCCTGGCCCAGTTGCTGCTTATCCCTTTTGCAAAGTTCATTGCCCTGGTGGCGAAGGCAATTTAGGGATAAGCGCATCGTAAATCAATTTGCTTCTCCGAGCACAACACTGACGATCTTCTTCACCCCTTTTTTCAGAATATCAAGCTCAACCGATTTGCCAATAACCTGCTCATTTAACTGCAGGTATAATTCATCTACTGATCCGACCGGAACATGATTGAAACCTACGATCACATCTGTAGTATTCAGCTGGGAATTGTCGACGCCATTTTTGGGAATCACCTGCTGAATAAGAATTCCGCGGTTCAGCGTAAGATGGTTGTAATCTGTGACACGACGGGGCAGCACAATAGTATGACCCGCAACCCCTATGCTTGCCCGCCGCACCCTGCCGGTTGTAATCAGCTTGCCAACAACATATTCTGCAACGCTTGATCCGACTGCAAAACAAAGTCCCTGCGCTGAAGATATCACAGCGGTGTTTATACCGATGACATCACCTCCTGCATTGACAAGCGGACCGCCGGAATTTCCCGGGTTCAGAGCAGCATCAGTCTGGATAACCCCGTCAATCAGTCTGCCCGCATAACTATACATGGATCGCCCCAATGCACTTACAACTCCGGTTGTAACGGTAAACTGAAACCCGAATGGATTGCCAATGGCAATAACCAATTGACCCACTTTAAGCTTTTTAGAGTCACCAAAAACTGCCGATGTAAAATTATGGCCGTAAATTCTGATGACCGCAATATCTGTCGAAGGATCCTCACCGATCCGCTCCGCCTGGTAGGATGTACCGTCCGGCAGGTTAACCTCAATATCACGAACATTGGTGACCACATGGCTGTTGGTAACAATAAATCCTTCAGGCGAAATAAGAAATCCTGAACCGGTTGCGCCCTGTCCGGGTCCGCCCCGCGCCATGGCAGACCGTCCTATTATGATCTGGACAACAGAAGGGCTTACTTTTTCAACCGCATCGATAATGATCCGGGAGTATGGATCAATATACATCTGCGGATCGGTCTCCGGCAAAGGAGAAGCCTTTTTTGATACGACATTCAATTTTGAATCTTCAGTATCGGATATCCTCGCTAATCTTCCCATAATCTACCTCCAATAATAGCAACAGGTAGCTAAAATCAGGCCATAACCGGATAAATGACAGATTGTCACATTAAGACGCCGAACTCTGAATTCTTTGTTTTTCAGCTATACTTTACTATTTTTACAGCCAAAGACCGCAATATTTATCCCATTGAAGAATTTAAGCCGTTTCCTAGCTTTTCTGCTGGCCATGGCCTGTATCAATACTGCCGCCCAGGTGCAACCGCAACCCGTTGAGGTGAAACGTTCACAGGAAAAAACCATTATTCAGGGAAAAATTTACTATATCCATACCGTTCTGAAAGGACAGACACTTTATTCCATAAGCAAGGCATATGGTGTGAACCGGGAAGACATTGTCCGCGAAAATTCCGGGCTTGATACCGCCGTCCTGAAGGAAGGGCAGGCACTCCGTATCCCGGCGGGACAATCTGTTAAGACCAATGTTTTTCAGGGGAATAAGGAGGACTTCTATGAACACCGGGTCAGGAAAGGGCAAACGGTTTACTCCCTGTCTAAAAAATATGATGTCGAAGAGGAATTAATCTATCAGTATAATCCATGGGCCCGGCAGGGAATTCAATCCGACCAGACGATCTGGATCCCGCGCCCGGTTGAAAAGGAAACGCCGGATCCGGGCCTTGCAGAACAACCTGGATTCTTTTTCCATACCGTGAAGGAACAGGAAACACTTTATTCAATAGCTCAGATTTACAGTGTAACGGTAGCCGATATAATTGGGAGCAATGAGTTCCTCAGACAGGGACTAAGGACCAGGCAGGTTTTAAGGATTCCTAATATTGAAGCGGCCGTTCCGGCAGAAACCGGGGAGGATGAAAAAGGAGCGGGAGAATCCATGCCCTGTCAGCCGGCAGGAGATGAAATGGTCACCTACAATGTCAGCCTGATGTTACCCTTTTTCGCAAAATACAATACGGAAGAATTTGCAATTCCGGTTGATACTGTCGCGGAGGATGGAACCTACATGCCTTCACAAAGGCAGCAGGGTTTACGCGGAAGAAGCTTTGCTGAATTCTATGAAGGTTTTCTACTCGCAGTTGATTCGCTCAAAAACACTGGATTTTCTGTAAACCTGCACGTATATGATACAGAGCGTGATACGTCGAAAATCAAGAAAATAGTGCGTGAATTATCTACTGCTCAGACCGATCTGATCATCGGACCGGTTTATACGGAAGATGTTAATATTACCGGACGCCTTGCACGTTTCCAGGAGATAAACCTGGTTTCTCCATTGTCTACAAAACCTGCGCTGGTATCTCATAATTCAAGGATATTTCAGGTGACTCCTTCAAAACAGGCAGAATGTGAAAGTCTTGCAACCTACCTGTCCCAATTCAGAAAAGGACGAATTATTCTTGTCAGGGGAACTGACAGCATTTCTATGCGTGATTCCTGGCTTTTCAAGAAACATCTTATTGATCACATGCCGGTTGACAGTCTCAATCAGCCGCTTGAGTTCCATGATTACAAGCTGAATGATAGTTTGATGGCCGGATTGGAAAAGGTATTGTCTCAGGAGAAGGAAAATATAATCATTGCTTTTTCAGAAAGTGAACCTGATGCAAGCCGCCTGATCTCAGTGCTTTACAGGATGTCAGGCCTGTACCCTGTAAGGTTATTCGGACTGTCATCCTGGCAAACATGGAAAACCATTGAACTCAATTATTTCCATGGTCTTAACCTTCATTTGATCAGTCCATTCTTTATTGATTTTAATAATCCGAGGATAATGCAATTTCTGAGTAAATGCAGAAAGGAATACGGATATGAACCCTATGAAATTAATACACGCGGATACAATTTCTGTATGCTGGGTTATGACCTTGGCTTTTATTTCCTGTCGGCTTTGAAGCAATATGGAAAGGATTTTCAGCAATGCCTGGGCAATATGGATACTGATCTGTTATTGTCACCGTACCGTTTTGTTCAGAATGGGGATGGTGGTTACATTAATACCGGCTTCAACATGATTCAGTATAATTCTGATTTTACTATTACGGGTACTAAGCTGAACAGCATTGAATGATGAGTATAAATCTGCCAGATTTGCGAACCTTGTCAGTTCCGGTTCCCTGAAATATATTTTTCAACGTCAAATTTGCGTTCACAACCGCTCCTGTTCATATACCTGATCTTTCCGAAAATTTCACGCTCACCCCATGCCCTGTCGTGAATGCCTCCGATGCTCCATGCACAGCCGGCATACCCGTTCGGATCACGGCCATCGAGCTGATATTTGTCATTCAGGTAAATCGAGATCCTGAGAGCGTCTTCGGGGGTTGCCGTCCACTCCAATATTTTTTTTGCCCAATACATACGAAGGTATCCATGCATGCTGCCGGTATTTGTTAACTGCCTTTGTGCGGCATTCCACAGCAAATCGTGTGTTTTGGCTTCCTCAAATTCTTCCGCGTGGTAAATAAACTCCCTTTTGTCCAGCCGGTGATCATCCAGGGTTTTTCTGGCCCAGGGATATAAGCCTTCAATCTGATCATATTTCGGATTAAAGTAACAGTAATTATCCGCTAGTTCTTTTCGGATTATCAGCTCCTCAAGAAATACATCGGTGTTTCTATCCCCGGGAATATTCCGGATTATGTCAAGTGCAATACGCTGTGAGCATATATGCCCGAAATGCAGATAAGGCGATAATCCCGAATTAAATTTAGCATTGGGATCGTTCCTTTTCATGGCATATTGTTTAAGCCTTGTGTCCAGGAATTGCCTGAACACGACCATCGCTCCATTCTCGCCCGGGGTATGCCAGATCACGGGTCTGACGGTATGGTCCGTCCTGATTGAGATTGAGACCGCTTCCCAGTTGATGCGGTGGGTATGAAATGTACCGTGCTGTCTCACTATGGGAGGAAATTCATCCAGAAACTGGGGAAGCAATTTCCTGATCCTGGGTCTCAGCGTATGGGCTCCGAATTCAGATTTATCCGAGGCAATCCAGCATGGAACAATATTATGCGCATCCACTTCATCAACGGGTATTTCAATCTTGTCTATTACCTGGTTTCTCCATTGTTGCTTCAACCTCAGCGGATCAAAATCCACAACCATTCTGCATATTCTGTGCTGGCGGATAAAAAAAGGTACAGTTTCGGCCGGATCACCAATCAGTATATAAAAGGGTATATTCAGCTGTATCAGATGTTCCTCAACTTTCTTTAGCCCCTTAAGCATAAAATCATATTGCCTCCAGGAAGCACCCATGTAACTCCTGGAAAGCGCAAAAACGACGATCACGGATTGTTCGGAATTTTCAGCCAGTTCAATGGCATGCACAAAAGCCCAGTTGTCATTTACCCGTTGATCGCGGCTCATCCAGTATAGGACATGGCCCTCGGATTCCCTGCCTTTCTTCAGATTTCTGATTCGTTTTTTGTTAATCATATTCCTGAAGGTTAAGTTGTTTTGCCGCCTCTGCATCCACATACCAATCACAATTCGCTCGGGAATTGATGTAAAAGGCTGGATATCGGAGACCTTCCTGATCTTTTGTCATGATATGACGGATGACCGTGCTTTTAGAATGTCCCGTCACCAGGAAAGTGATTCGCCTTGCGTGCATAATTACGGGACCGGTCAATGTCACGCGGAATTGTCCTGTAACCGGATGGCGGGTGGCTTCACAGATTGAATCTGAATGGAGCAGATCAGGCCGGTCCGGAAATATCGATGCCGTGTGCCCGTCTTCCCCGACTCCCAAAAATATCCAGCTGAATTCGGGCATACCGGAATTCCGGTTAAAAATACGCTTTATCTCATCTGCATAACGGATTGCCTCCAAATGGGGTTCATTTTCACCCCGTATCCTGTGTATCCGGCTTTTATCCAATCCAAGTGCATTCAACAGATGGTTCCTGGTCATTGTATAATTGCTTTCAGGATGACCCGGCTCAACACAACGTTCATCAACCCAGAAAACATGTACATTGGTCCAGTCGGTTCTTTTCTCCGGAATATTTTGAAAATCTGCCAGTCTGTCGAAAAATGCCGCCGGTGTTACGCCGCCTGAAAACGCCAGGGTTATGGTTTCCTTTTTAAGGTTCAGACCGGCCATGTATTTTTGAAATTTATCACAGAGCGCTTCTGTCAGCTCATCCAAGGCAGGAAAAGAAAACAGTGCCATGATCATTCAGGTTAAAGTTCGCAAAAAACACCATCTTCCGAAAGGTTTTTACAAGGATAACGCCAGGTCATGCTACGGTCCTCAATAAGGTCATCGGCCTGCTGTGGTCCCCACGTGCCGGCCGGATAACCATACATGGGAAATTCGGGGTTATTTTCCCAGCTTGTCAGAATTGGATCCACGATATTCCATGCCTGCTCTATGGCATCACCCCGGCTGAAAAGGGTTGAATCACCCTGCATGCAGTCGAGCAGCAGCCTTTGATATGCCTCCGGGATTTTGCCGCTTGCCAGATCAGCGTAATGAAAATCCATGTTAACATCCTGTACGTTAAATCCGGTACCGGGAACTTTCATGCCGATTTTAAGCAATATACCTTCATCCGGCTGAATCCTGATGACAAGCTGGTTATCGGAATTGAATCCCCCGGCGTCAAAACAAAACAGCGGATGGGGCGAGGGCTTGAAGTGAACTACAATTTCTGTCACGCGGGTAGGGAGGCGTTTCCCCGTGCGTATGTAAAAAGGAATACCGCCCCAGCGCCAGTTGTCAATGTAGAGTTTCAGGGCTACATAGGTTTCCGTCCTGGAGTCGGGTGAAACATTCTTTTCTTTACGGTATGAAAGATATTTTGTACCCCTTACGGTTGCTGCGGTATACTGTCCGCGAATTACATGTGAACTGAGATCCTTTCGATTAATATGGCGGATCGATTGAAGAACCTTAAGTGATTCGTTCCGGATGGCATGGGAATGGATTTGTGAAGGCGGTTCCATTGCTATCAGCGATACGAGTTGCAGGAGGTGATTCTGCACCATATCCCTCAGGGCACCGGATTTATCGTAATAGCCGCCACGGTTTTCAACACCAAGGTTTTCGGCTGATGTGACCTCAACATGATGTACATAGTTCCGGTTCCATAAAGGTTCGAAAATCCCATTCGAAAACCGTGTAACCATTACATTTTGAACCGTCTCCTTTCCAAGGTAGTGATCAATCCGGTATATTTGTTCTTCAGCAAAGCAGCTCAGCAATTGATGATTCAAATGTTTTGCAGTTTTGAGATTTGTCCCGAATGGTTTCTCAACGATAATCCGCCGCCAGCTTTTCTCCTGGTGACTCATACCCTGGAGGCTCAGGTTACGCGAGATAGTTTCAGAAAGATCAGGAGGGGTAGCCAGGTAAAAAACACAGTTGCCGTCAGTTCTGAACTTTTTATCCAGCGCGGCATGGGTTTTCTTTACCTCTACATATGCTTCATTATCAGATGTTTCTATAGAAAGATAATGCAACAGCCGGAGAAAGGACCTGATTTTATCTGCCTTTTTTTCTTCAGGTTTCAATATCCGGGATAATTCAGTTTTCATGTTTTGGCGGAAAGTCTCGTTTGTCATCGGCGTACGGCTGACTCCCAGGATGGCAAAACGAGGGGGCAACAGCTTTTGCCGGTGCAATTCAAACAATGCCGGAACCAGTTTTCGCTTCGTAAGGTCACCTGAGGCTCCGAATATGATCAATATCTGGTTTTCCAAGGCCTGTTGCATTTTACTGTTAAAAATCCACATAAAAGTACCAAAATTTTGTTAATTATGCATTTAAAGATATGCCCGAACCGGTGAAACTGCGGTTATACATAGTTTTGATGATGGCTTGCCTGGCAGGGAATTATTCAGTTGCCCAGCTTACAGATACCATTGGAGCCGGCCTGTCGAAGGATGAACAGCTCATCATGGTTGCCGATGCAGGCGATACCATCCGGGCAGGCAGGTTAATCAGGCTGGGTGCCGATGTGGATGCTGTCACGCCGGAAGGGGTGACCTCCCTGATGTATGCCACGCAGAATGGAAACCTGTCCATGATGAGCTTATTGATCCGGTCCGGTGCCAATCCGGATAAAAAGCCATCAAACGGATTTACAGCACTGATCACAGCCATTCATAACCAGCGGGCTGACCTTGTTGAATTCCTGATCAGAAACGGAGCCGGAGTGGATATTGGCGATAATAGCAAGATGACGCCCCTGATGCACGCCATCGAAGTTGACAGCTTTTACCTCGCAGATCTCCTGTTATATTATGATGCGAGGATTGATCTCCGTCGCCGCGACAGCGCGGACGCTTTGATGCTTGCAGCATGGCATGGCAGGTATGAAATTGCTGTTCAACTTGTTGAATCAGGAGCAGACATAAACAACACTGACAGGTCTGGTCTCACCCCGCTTCATTATGCTGCTTCAGCCGGAAATATCGACATCCTGAAATTATTAATAGGGGAAGGTGCATCACTCGAAGCCAGAACCGTATCGGGAATGACACCGCTGTCGGTGGCGGTTGCGAAAAATAACTTTGCAGTCTCCAGGCTGCTCATCGGATCGGGTGCCAATGTAAACAACCGGATCAGTGCCACGCTTAACCCATTGGACCTGGCAGAAATAAATAATCAGGATTCCATTTATATGATGCTCAGGAACAACGGTGCCAGGAAAATTCTATGGCCCTGGTTTAACCAGGTGTCCATTGGAGGGAAATTTGCGTTTAACCGTGATGATATGCTTGCCGGAGTCTTCGTTGGGCTAAGTGACAGAAAATATGATCTTTGGGTTTCGCTGTCCTATGAACTTCGCCCGAAATACATCCGGGTTGTTATTCCGGATAAAGGAGACAACTATTTTCAATACTGGGAACATCGGCATCTGGTCTCCTTTACGCTGGATAAGGCTTTCCTGTTCCCAAAGAAAAGTAGCCGGGTAAAAGGAGGATTTGTGGCGGGATTTCAGGAATCCATGACATTTGGGAACTACAGGGGATCTTATCGGGGGCCCGTTACAGGTTTGATATTGAGTCCGCGGGTTGGAGGAGTATTCCAGTATAACCGCTTACGTTTCAGGTTGGATTATCAATTCCTGGATCTTTCTCTTCACGATATGAGTAAAAGCTGGTTCAGTTTTTCAGCGGGAGTGATGTTTGAACGAAAACACAGATTAAAACAGAATTCTATTACCGGACTTTAATAATTTACATATGCGTTGGCCTGCTGTTTTTATATTAGCTTGTTTTTTTTGCTGTTCCTGCGGAGAGAAACTGTTTACTGCAGATGTAAATTGTTCCGATTGCTACATACCGGAACCGGATAGTTTTTACCTTCAGATTAACCTCACTATAAACGATGAATTTAAGGCCGTGCCCCTGGTAACCTATCGCGGGGATGTCGAGGGAAATCTGGTTGAATACGTGGATACAGCCTATGAAAGTCCGTTTTACCGGTATGTGGCTGTGGGCACCAAATATTCAGTCCGGGCAAAATATATGAGGCAGGATAAGACCCTTTATGCGGTAGACGGAACCAAAATGAGGTCATTGCTGGTTTCCGGCACTTGTGATGAAGATTGTTATGTGATCAGGAATGATAAGGTAAATCTGGAAATCCGGAAAAAATTCCTTGATTTCTGAGGATCACTGCAGCATTGTTATATCCACCACCGAATACCCCGGCTTCTTATCCATATACCGGATCAGGATATCATAAAACGCAGTCTTGTTACAGACAAAATTGAAAGTCTCAAAATATTTATCGTTCATGGCATTTGTAAGGATCAGATTTTCCGTGTCAAGCAATTCCAGAACAGCCTTGCCTGCATAATTATCCCGGTGATTTGTCACTCTGAATTTATATGCGACGCCTTTGTTAAGCTTAATGGTTATGAAATACTCATTTTCATAATCCTTTTCACTGATACGGTCTAACTTGAATTCCAACTGCTTAATGAATATTTCTTTCTGTTGTGCCGATGCAGTGCCAATGTGCAAAACAAGTAAGAACACAGCAACAAAAAATATCATCTGCCTCATAACCTCAGGAGATTTCTTTATTTGAAATGTATATTTTGTTTTTAAAATATACAATCATACGAAAGATCATTCAAAAGAGTTATAAGGGGCGGAGTAGTACTTAGCTACCTCTGGGAAGCAATTCGTAATGTACCCATATCAGGTTTGTCAGACATGGCTTCATTGAGGCTTCCCTGCCGATAACCCTCCAGGTCAAGGGACACATAATGATAACCGAGTTCCTTCATCCTTGTTACCACCTTGAGGCGAAAGCTATCGTCGGCAAACAGCTTGATCTGAGAAGGAGAGATTTCAATCCGGATCGTGTTTTTTTCATGACGGGCCCTGAGGTTCTTTAATCCCAGATCAGAAAGGAAATTCTCAGCCGCATCCACCATGCTCAGCTTTTTAAGATCAATGGTCTCACCATACGGGAAACGCGATGAAAGGCAAGCGAGGGCATCCTTGTTCCATGTCGGCAGTCCGAGCAGCAGGGAATACTCCCTGATTTCGGCTTTGGTAAGTCCAACCTCCTGAAGGGGACTGCGGATATCTTTCTCACGCAGGGCTTTCTTACCGGGACGATGGTCCGACAAGTCATCCATATTGGAACCGTCCACCATATTCTTAAAATTACCTGTTGAAATATATTCTCCAATACGGGTAAATAATTCATGCTTGCAGAAATAACACCGGTCAACGGGATTGTTTTTGAATCTCGGATCATCAGCTTCCTTCGTATGAATGATTTCCACATTAACCCCGATACCTGCTGCGGTTTCCAGGGCCCGCTCGTATTCACGTGACGGATAGGTAGGGGATATAGCCAGAATCGCTTTTACATTGTCAGCGCCCAGCGTATCAACAGCCACCTTAAGCAGAAACGCACTGTCCACACCACCGGAATATGCCACTACAACTTTCTCCATTTCCCGGAGAACGCTCCTGAGTTTTTCTAGTTTTTCTGTCGATACCATTATCATCAGTTTGTTGAACGGATAAAGTTAGTCATAAATAAGGAAAAAGAGATGAATATATACCATTTTGACCTGGACCTATAGAAGTCAGCCTGCCGGAGAAGAAAGGTTCCATATTTTCAGCCAGACTCTTAAACAATTTATTAATTATTCGGATTATATTCGTACCGTATTTGAATCATCATATTATGCAACAAATCAGGTGGGGTTTTGTTGGTTGCGGAAATGTCACGGAAATCAAAAGCGGACCTGCTTTCGGAAAAGTGGACGGATCGAAAGTCGTTGCAGTA
>Ga0209593_10000153_pt1 | contig 36914 bp, 34 predicted proteins | sample PPLLaktember2015_3_FD_187260 | JGI IMG/M metagenome (GOLD analysis project Ga0209593, IMG submission 187260) | Freshwater sediment microbial communities from Prairie Pothole Lake near Jamestown, North Dakota, USA - PPLs Lake P7 Core (6) Depth... | ecosystem: Environmental > Aquatic > Freshwater...
CCCGTGAGGTCCGGCTGTTCGAATTCGGACATGTATTCAGTCGGGCAGCCGGTGAGGAGAAGGGACCGACGGGCGAACCCTTGCTTGAAAAGCAGCGCCTGGGGATCGTGGCCACCGGAACCTTCTACCGTCCCTACTGGGGAAAAGCCGCGGATGACTTCCGGTTTTTCCACCTGAAAGGGATCGTGGAGGAACTCTTGGCAGGGTTGGGTTACCAGGCCGATTTTCGCCGCACCGGCGCAGCTCCTTTTTTGCACCCGGGTGTTGCTGCCGAGGTGCTGGTCGATGGGCAACCGATCGGCGTGGCCGGAGAACTGAGTCCGGAGCTTCACGAGAACTTCAAATTCCTGCAGCGGGTCTATGTTGCCGAACTGGCACTCGATGGGCTGTACTCCCGAACGGTGCCGGAGCCTCAATACACGCCGCTGCCCCGTTTCCCGAGCACCGAACGCGACCTGTCTTTTGTAGTTGACAAAGGTCTCGAATTCGGTAGAATAGCAGCTGCTATTAAGTCGTTGAACGTCGCGAACTTACGCGGTGTTCAACTGATTGATCTCTACCAAGGCCAGAAACTTCCCTCTGGCAAGGTCAGTCTTGCTGTGCGTCTGACCTTTGCTGATCTCACACGTACGCTGACGCAAGACGAAGTCAACAAGTCGGTTGATCAGGTCTCCGGCCTGTTGAAGCGGGAATTTCAAGCTGAGCAGCGTTCGTGACAGTTCATACCTGGGCAATGGCGTTGGAATGACGAGCTTTTGGTCTACGCCCAAAGCCCAGGCTTGCGTGGGAGACCGGCTGGTGACAGACAGAGCTCTAGCCCGTTTAGAGGAATCGTTGGTTCGGGTGGTCGAGCTCTTGAAAAAGGTCCAAGCCGAGAATTCCGAGCTTCGAACTGTGGTCCAACAACTTAAAGACGATCTGGAGGAACTCAAAAAGGAGAATTGCGCTAAAGGCGAGCTCATTGAGAAGTTGGAGAATGACCGTCTTGAGATCCGGTCCCGAGTGGAGAAGATCATCACCAAGATCAGCACTCTGGAAAAACCTGTGGGGGAAGCAAGTTCCAAGTTGGAGTAGGGAATGGGTGAGGGTTCAGAGCGAATTACCACGGTTGAGATATATGGGCAGAGCTACCATGTCCGAGGCGTGAGCTCTCCTGAGTACATTGCCCATTTGGCGGCTTTTGTCGACGAGAGAATGAGAGAGGTCTCCGAAATGACCCCGACCGTGGATACTCTGAAAGTAGCTATCTTGGCGGCCCTGAATATCGCCGACAAGTATATGACCGCCAAGAAGAAGCTTCAGACTGTCGAGCAACTCGTGGCAGAAAGAACCGAGAAGATGCGGACTTCGCTCGACTCGGTCCTGCGCCCCGATTCTCCTTGACTGTCTTTCCAGCAGCGGTCGACTGATCGATTCTGGGTGTCATCGAATCGCTGCCAAGGTTGTTATAAGATGATTTATCTCCCTGCGATGTTCGTGATGGTGAGTAGAAATTGAGCTAACGTAGATTGAATCGGGGACCCGAGTCCGCCGGTGGTGTGCCGTTCCCTAGTCGGAAATGCCTAAAGCCGGAGGCAGGGTTCCCAATCTGCTGCTGCAGGGTTCAATCTCACGAGCCACACGGCAAAGCGGGGATTTCCCCCAAATCTTCTCCACAGCGGCCAGCTGTCAAGCTGGCGCGGCCCTTAGCGGCGCGTCTTTGCGCTGGTCAAACGCCCGCTTGGCCGTCAGCCGTTCGGGCCCCCCTCTCAAGACCTACAAGCGGGAGAGTCGGTATGGAGTACATCATCGGTGGTGCTGTTCTTGCCGCCGCCATCGCCGTCTGGTACGTGCTGAAGGTTCGTGTGATCGACCAGCGGCTCAAACAGGCCCGGGAATCTGCAGCCGAGGTTCAGCACAAGGCGGGTGAAGAGGCCGAGAAAATAAAGAAGGAGAAGCTGGTCGAGGCCAAAGACCAGATATTCGCGTGGAGAACCGAGGCCGAACAGCAGATCCAGGAACGGCGGCGTGACTTCGGCGTATTGGAACGCCGGCTGGCTCAGAAGGAAGACAATCTTCAGAGAGCCGAGCAAGCGATGGCGCGCAAAGAACGCGAGTGCGAATCACGTCTGGAAGCTGTCAAGAAGCGAGAGCAGAGCGTCTCTGATAACGAAGTGAAACTGGATCACCTGATCGTCGAGAGCACGCGACGGCTTGAGGTCTTGGCGGGGATGAGTTCCGACGAAGCTAAGCGCCAGCTGATCAAGACCGTCGAAAACGATGCCCTTCGTGAAGGCGCGATCCTGGCAAAGCGGATCGAGGAAGACGCTAACGAAAAAGCCCAGCGCGAGGCGCGCAAAATAATCACGCAGGCGATTCAGCGCTGCGCCGCAGAACATGTCGTCGAGTCGACAGTATCGGTCGTCGACCTTCCCTCTGAAGACATGAAGGGCCGGATCATCGGCCGGGAAGGACGCAACATCCGCGCCTTGGAACAAGCCACCGGGGTTGACCTGATCGTGGATGATACTCCCGAAGCCGTCATCCTTTCGGGTTTTGACCCCCTGCGGCGCGAGATTGCCAAGCTGTCTATCGAGCGCCTCATCAAGGACGGCCGGATACACCCCGCGCGCATCGAGGAAGTCGTGGTCAAGGTGCAGGAGGAAATGGAGTCCAAGCTCCTGGAGGATGGCGAGCAGATCGCTTTCGAGCTCGGCATCCACGACATGCACAAGGAGCTGCTCCGACACCTGGGCCGGCTGAAGTACCGGACCAGCTACGGGCAGAATGTCCTCTACCATTGCCGTGAAGTGGCGTATCTGGCCGGCATCATGGGCCGTGAAGTGGGCGCGAATGTCCACATCTGCAAAAGAGCCGGCCTGATCCATGACATTGGCAAGGCCGTTGATCGGGATCTCGAAGGCACTCACCTGCAGCTGGGCGTGGAGTTAGCCAGGAAGTATGGTGAGAACGATGAGGTGATTCACGCCATGGAAGCCCACCACTTTGACGTGGACTTCCGCACGCTGGAAGCGGTCCTCGTGCAGGCTGGTGATGCTATCTCGGCGGCCAGGCCGGGTGCCCGCCGAGAAGTGTTGGAGAATTACGTCAAGCGTCTCGAAAAGCTCGAGGCCATCGCCGGGTCGTTTAACGGTGTTGCGAAAGCCTTTGCTCTGCAGGCCGGAAGGGAGATCCGAATCATCGTCGAAAGCGGGAGGGTCTCGGATGAACAGGCCTACTGGTTAGCCAAAGATATTGCCAAGAAGATTGAAAGCGACCTGCAGTACCCGGGGCAGATTCGCGTCACCGTAATTCGCGAAATGCGCGTCGTGGATTACGCCAAATAGCATTCGATAGGCGCAGGTTGGGCCAACGAATAACACGGATAACGCGAATCTGATTCGTGCTATCCGTGTAATTCGTTGGCCCACAATCCCACAACCAATGAAAATTCTCTTCGTCGGAGATCTGGTCGGCCGCCCGGGCAGGAAACTGCTCAAGGACCATCTCTCTGCAGTTCAGGAGGAATATCGCGTCGACTACACCATCGTCAACGTGGAGAACGCGGCGGGCGGATTCGGCATCACACCCCCGCTCGCCGAGGAAATCCTCGAGTATGGCGTCGATGTGATGACCTCGGGCAATCACGTTTGGGACAAACGCGAGGTGTTCGACTACCTGAACCGCGAATCGCGTCTCCTTCGGCCCGGCAATTATCCAAAGGGCACACCGGGCAGCTTTGTCCACATCGGCGAGAGTCGGGCGGGGACCCGCGTGGCGGTAATGAATCTCCAGGGCCGAGTCTTCATGCCCCTGACCGACTGCCCGTTTCGCCTGGCCGAGAAGGAAGTCCAGAGAATCGTCCGAGAGACACGAATCATCGTGATCGATTTCCACGCCGAAGCCACTTCCGAGAAGATGGCCCTGGGGTGGTTCCTGGATGGTCAGGTTTCGGCGGTGGTAGGCACTCACACGCACATCCCCACGGCCGACTGGCGAGTTCTTCCCAAGGGGACGGCCTATGTTTCGGACGTTGGCATGACCGGCCCTTACGATTCAATTATCGGGATGGAAGTCGATGGATCCTTGTCGCGCTTCCTCACGGGCCTGGCGCCCCGCATGGAAGTAGCCTCCGGAAACCCTCGTTTTTCCGCGGTATTACTGGACGTAGACGAGAGCACCGGACTGGCGAGATCGATCCGAAGGATCGAGAGGTAATGGCGGACCGGTTTACACGCCATCCTCGAAGCGAATATCGAATATCGAATATCGAATATCCAATATCGAATGTCGAAGGAACGAACGTTCCCTTGGTCCTTCCTTCTTTATTCGACATTCGATATTCGATATTCGATATTCGCTTTCGTGTTCGTCCGTGTTTGTCCGTGGGCTAGCGCGGCTCTGTGTGAAGCTATCTTCCCAGCACTTGGCGCAGAAACTGGCCGGTGTGCGATCGGTCGTTCCGTGACACCTCTTCGGGCGTCCCCTGGGCGACGACGTAGCCGCCTTCCTGTCCGCCTTCAGGGCCCAGATCAATGATCCAGTCGGCTGACTTGATCACGTCGAGGTTATGCTCGATCACAACAATCGTGGCGCCGTGGCTCAGGAGCTTGTCAAAAGCGCGCATCAGCTTGTGGATATCGTCAAAGTGCAGTCCTGTCGTGGGCTCGTCGAATATGAAGAGGGCCCGCGGCGACGCGGGTTTTGACAAATATGAGCCGAGCTTGATCCGTTGAGCCTCCCCCCCGGAAAGCGTGCTGGCTGGTTGCCCCAACCGCAGATACCCCAGCCCGATTTCCTGCAGCACCTTGAGCTTGCGAACCAGGGAGGAGTGGGCCTTGAAGAACTCGAGTGCCTCATGGACGGTAAAGTCCAGAACCTGAGCAATGTTCTTCCCCTTGTACGTGATTTCCAGAATCTTGCTCTTGAACCGCGTTCCTTTGCACTCCTCGCACAGCAGCTCCACATCGGCCAGGAACTGCATCTCGACCGTCACGACTCCTGATCCCTGGCAGTTCTCGCAGCGGCCGCCGGGGACGTTGAACGAAAAATGCCCCGGTGCAAGGTTGTGGGCCTTGGCCTCGCGCGTGGCGGCGAAGATTTGGCGAATGTCATCGAAGGCCTTGATGTAAGTAATTGGATTGGATCTGGGGGTTCTGCCACTGGGAGTCTGATCGACCAGCAATACATCGCTGAACTCCTGCCAGCCCTCGATTCCGTCGTGTTCCCCGACCGGTTCACTGGCAACTCCCTTCAGCCTGCGCAGGCCGGGGTACAGGATGTCCTGAACCAGCGTAGACTTACCGGAACCTGACACTCCGGTAATGCAGGTCAGGACCCCGGAGGGCACGCGGACATCGATATTCTTCAAGTTGTGCTGCCGCGCGCCTCGTACGATCAATCCACGACCGTTCGCAGGACGGCGGAAGACGGGTACCGGGATCCTCAATTGTCCAGCCAGGTAACGGCCGGTGAGCGATTCCGGGTTTGCGACCAGCGATGCCAGGTCCCCGCTGTGAATCAGGTTGCCCCCGAGCTCGCCGGCACCGGGGCCGAGGTCGACAATGTGATCCGCAGCCTCGATCATCTGCTTTTCGTGCTCGACAACGAGGACGCTGTTTCCGTGATCGCGTAGCTGTTTCAGGATGTCGATCAAGCGGGATTCATCGCGAGGATGAAGTCCGATCGAGGGCTCGTCCAGGACGTACAGAGTCCCGACCAAAGACGAGGCCAGGGAAGCGGCGAGCTGGATGCGCTGCATCTCGCCGCCGCTCAGACTCGAGGTGACCCGGTCAAGCGAAAGGTAATCGAGCCCGACTTTGACCAGGAATTCCAGGCGCTGCCGGACCTCTTTGAGCAGCTTTTCTGCAACCACCTCATCGGAAGCCGAAAGCCGGAGATCGTCGAAGAACTGACGAACCTCGGAAATCGGTCGATTGGTCAGCTCGGTGATCCGCTTGCCGCCAAGGTACACATCACGTGCCTCCTGACAGAGCCGCTCGCCCTCGCAGTCCGGGCAGCGGGCGTAGCCCCGGTACCGGCTGATGAAGATCCGGACGTGCATCTTGTACTTTTTGCGCTCCAGGTACCGAAAGAAGCCGCGCACTCCCGGAAAACCGCGATCGCCGTCCCATGCCTTGCGCCGGAACTCCTCGGGCAACTGCTGGTAAGGCACGTCGGTCGGGATTCCATGGGATTCCGCGTAGCTGAGAAGCTTTTTCTGGAACTTCTTGTACTTGGGTTTGGTGAAGGGATCCACGGGGCCGGCTTCGAGAGTCAGGCGGGGATCGGGAATAACCAGGTCCGGGTCGATTGTGATCGTGTTGCCAAAGCCCTGACACGTCGGGCAAGCGCCGAACGGGTTATTGAAGGAGAACAGGCGAGGTTCGGGAGTCCGGTACGTGATGCTGCAGTACTGGCACTCGAAACGGTCTGTAAAGCGTAACCGGCGCTCGGGCCTATTCTCTTCGGGGTCGGCGAGAAGCACGGCTTCCGCCACACCGTTTCCTTCGCGGTAGCAGGTATCGATAGAATCGGCGAGCCGCTCCGAGATCCCCTCCTCAACGACCAGGCGGTCAACCAGGATCGAAAGCCCGTCAAGGTCGTCAACCGGGGGTGTCCAATCGGGGAGCTGGCGCACTGCCGCTCCCTCTGGTCCGTGCACCACCAGACGATGGAAGCCTTGCTTAAGCAGATTCTCCCGCAGCTGCTGGAGCGGCATCCTTTGCCCGTCTCCTTCTGAATGAAGATCCAAGAGGCTGTTCGCAAAGGGAAAACAGATGTAGAGGCGAGAGCCTTGGGGGAGTGCCTGAAGCTGGTCGACGATTTGATCGACGGTGTCTTTCTGAACTGCCCGACCGCATCCGCGGCAGATGATCCTCCCGACCCGGCCATACAGGAGCCGCAGGTAGTCGTAAATCTCGGTGGCGGTTCCGCAGGTCGAACGCGGGTTCCGGGAGGTGTTCTTCTGCCTGATCGCAATGGCCGGGCTCAGCCCCGAGATTTCATCGACTTGCGGCCGGTTAATCCGCTCCAGAAACTGCCGGGCGTAGGCCGAAAGGGATTCGACATAGCGGCGTTGGCCCTCCGCGTAAAGGGTGTCGAACGCCAGGCTGGATTTGCCTGACCCGCTGACCCCAGTGACGACCGTGAGCCTGTTGAGCGGAATGCTGACATCCACGCCCCTCAGGTTGTTCTGGCGGGCGCCCTTTATTTGAATGCAATCGCTCGGTACTTCTTGATCCGCCATGGCGAAAATAGCGAGTCTACCATAAAAGCCATCGTGTTATAGTGGATCTCAATGAAGGTCAAAGAGATCAGGCCCCGAGCGGCTGTCCCCGGGGGGATACTCCGGGTCGAGGTCGAAGGGCTGACCGGCGTGACCGACCTCCGTGTCGAAATCGGCGAAGCGGAAGCTCAGTTCTTGGGTGCCTCTCCTAACGCCCTGACCGTGAAAGTGCCGGAGGGGGCTTCGGGAAACGGCTTGGTGGTCTACCAGGGGAAGGGTCGCGCTCGAAGCTCGGTCAAAGTCGCTCGATTGCTTGCCCAGGAGCTTCATTCCGTTTCCAATCCGGTAGTCGATGACAAGGGCCTTGTCTATTGTGCCTTTAGCGGCGCCCGCGGCGAAAAGGTCCCTTTTTCCGTCTACGTCGTGGACCCGGAGGGGAATAAGCAGCCATTCCTGGCGGAGATCGTGAATGCCACCGGTTTGGCTGTAGGACCGGACAAACAGCTTTACATCACCAGCCGCCACACCGGGACCGTCTACCGATCCAGTTTCGACAAGCAGCTCGAAAAATACATCGACGGCGTAGGGCTCGCGACGGGAATCGCTTTCGATGCCGATGGGAACATGATTCTCGGGGATAGAGGGGGCAGCGTGTACCGCGTCTCCCCGGATCGGCAAATGTCCGTTTTATGCGAGCTCGAGCCGAGTGTGTCTGCGTACCATCTGGCTGCTGCTGCCGATGGATCCGTCTTTGTCACCGGACCGACTTTGTCCACTCAGGACTCGATATACCGAGTTTCAAGGGACGGCCAGGTTGAGGTGTTCTTCAAGGGACTGGGAAGGCCCCAGGGAATGGCATTTGACCGCGAGGGCCGCCTCCAGGTAGCGGCCTCCTTCCAGGGGAAAAAGGGGATCTACACTTTCAAGGGGAAGACCCCGGAGTGGACGATCTCCGGGCCGATGCTGGTCGGACTCGCTTACACTCCCGCCAAAGATCGGCTCTACCTGGTCGATAACGCCAATCTCTACGCGCTGGATTTGGGGTAACCCTCCCAAGGACATCAAGGACCCCAAGGACCTCAAGGACCTCAAGGACACCAAGGACACCAAGGACAACATCCTACCTGTCGCGACTGTGGTCGTCATTATCCTTGGTGTCCTTAGGGTCCCTGGGGTCCTTGGGGTCCTTGATGTCCTTTCTAACTGAGATTTGATACAAAATTCTCGGCGCCTGCAGCACCATCTTCAGAGCTAATTGCTTATACGTCAGGCGGCCGGCAATCAGATCATTCTGACCTTTTTTCACGACCGCGCTGTCGCGAGTGAGCTCCAGCATCCGGCTGATAAATGTCTCCCCGGCGAAGTTCTTGCGATAGAAACGCCTTTTCAGTCTGGCTGCCTGAATCAACTCCGCGCCGAAGTCATTTCGCCAATCCATGGCATATCTGGCCGGTTGGCGCGCCACGAGGGCCGAGGCTAGCAACTCGGCCGAGCGCATGGCGTACGCTATCCCCTCTGCCGTGATAGGGTCGACAAAACCGGCGGCATCTCCGATCAGCGCCCAATCCGCTTCTCCAACCTTGAGCCTGCCAAACGTTTCTGCGCGCAAGGTGGGAACAGTAGCGGCGTACCCTCGCAGGCTCGAGGAACTCTGCAGCCCGTAGAGATCCTCCACAAACCGATTCAGCCGACCAAAAAGCTCCGAAGACGATAGGGCCTTGTATGTGTTTATGATCCCGACGGACGCATGATCGACCCGCGGAAAGGACCACAGGTAGCCGTCAAGGTCCGGGTCCATAAATCGGATATGGATTGAGTCGGAGGGTGACGAAAGGGGGACATAATAGCCAGAAGTCACCGACAGGTCCGAGGGATCAAAAGGCTCGGCCAGTCGTTTTCTGACGATACTGCCGGCCCCGTCGGCGCCGACCAGGAAATCGCAGGTTTCGGTCCGCCCGTCGCGGTCGCGGATCAGCCACTTCTTCCCAGCGTTCCGTTCGAAGCCGATCGCTCGCTGTTTGATGATCCGACAGCCGCGTTGCCGCGCCTGCTCGCGCAGGAACCCATCGAGCTCGGATCGGGAGTAGATCCAGATGGGCTCGCTAAGCCGCAGATGCACGCATTCATGTCGGGTCGATTGGTAGAAGATGTCAAAGACTTGGTTTTTCGGGATTGAGGCGGTCGGGAAAAGGGGATAGCGTCGGGTGATTTTCCCGGTGCAGCCGCCGCCGCACGGTTTTTCCCGGGGCGGGCGACCTTCATACAAAAGGCAATCGATCTTCTCGCTGGCCAACAGGTAGCAGAGGAAGCTTCCCGCCACCCCTCCCCCGATGACCCCTACGCGCATGTGCTATTATAGCGCCTTCGCCCGGAGCGGCGATTTCCGCCAGGGGCGGTGGACGACGTGGACGTAGTGGACGAAGTGGACGCTGCATCCTGTCCACTTTGTCCATCACGTCCACTATGTCCACGTCGTCCACAAAAAGCATGCAATTCACTTTCACGGTCACGCACAAAGACACGTCAAGCCGTGCCCGGTGCGGCATCTTGACGACGCCCCACGGCAACATCGACACGCCTGTCTTCATGCCGGTGGGAACCGCGGGGACGGTGAAAGCCATGCCGCAAGAGTGGCTGGAAAGGCTCGGCGCTCAGATTATTTTGAGCAATACCTATCACCTTTACCTGCGGCCCGGTGAGGAAGTGATCAGGCCGTTCGGGGGACTTCATCGCTTTATGGCCTGGAATCGGCCCATCCTGACGGACAGCGGTGGTTACCAGGTCCTGAGCCACGAGGCTCTCCGGAAGATTTCCGAAGAAGGGGTTCATTTTCACTCTCACTTGGACGGAAGCGCGCACTTTTTCTCCCCCGAGCGAGCGATCGAAATCCAGCAACTGCTGGGAGCCGACATCGTCATGGCTTTTGACGACTGCACCGCCTACCCAGTGACGATGGAGCAGGCCGCCGAATCGATGAGGCGCTCGATGCGCTGGGCCGAGCGCTGCCGTGCGGTTCACTGCGACGACAGCCAGGTGCTCTTCGGCATCGTCCAAGGCAGCGTGTTCCCGGATCTGCGCAAGGAAAGCCTTGAACGCCTGTGCGAGATCGGTTTTTTCGGCCTGGCGCTGGGCGGATTGAGCGTCGGTGAACCTAAGCTGCTCACGTACGAAACGATACAGAAGGTGAGCGAATGGATGCCGCCTGGTCCCCGGTATGTCATGGGAGTCGGCACCCCGCTCGACCTGGTCGAGTGCGTAAGAAACGGAATGGACATGTTTGATTGCGTCCTTCCGACTCGCAACGCGCGCAACGGGACGCTCTACACCTGGAACGGCAAGATCAGCATCAAGAATGCGCGCTACCGCAAGGATGAAGAACCGATCGACTTCGAATGCACCTGCCTGGTATGCCAGCGTTACTCAAGGGCTTATCTCAGGCATCTGTACATCGCGAACGAAATGGTGGGGAGCATTCTCAACACGTACCACAACCTGCATTTTTACCTTGACCTAATGGCCAAAGTTGGAGAGAGTATCCGGCTTAATTCCTTCCCGGAATGGGAGCGAAAATTCAGAGCGCAATATGTCGTATCCGAATGAAATTTGATATACTTCGCACTTTGTTTTCTCTGTCGGAACCTGAAATAGTGGCGTTATGATCGAACCTCTTCTGGCGCAGCAAAGTCCTTCGGCCGGCATTCTCAGTCTGATGCCGATTCTCCTGATCTTCGCGATCTTCTACCTGCTGATTTACCGCCCGATGCGCAAACGGCAGAGATTGCAGGAAGACATGATTAAGAATCTAAAAAACGGGGATAAGGTGATCACGAACGGGGGCATTTACGGGACGGTCGCCGGACTGAAAGATCACTCCCTGATCCTGAAGGTAGCGGACACTGTGAAGATCGAGGTCGCGAAGAATGCCATTGCCTCCTTGCAACAACCCGCTTCCAAGGAATAGTCCGTAACGCCCCGAAAAAAAGAGCGATTTGGTAATGAAGAAGAATCTGAAGTATCGATTACTAGTCATTGTGGCCATTGTCGGCGTATGCATTTACCTCTTCGTGCCTCCTTCCCAGAAGATCTATCTGGGTCTGGACCTGAAAGGCGGGATCCATCTGGTTCTCCAGGTGGTGATCCACGACGCCTTGCTCGCAGAAGCGGAGCAGGTCAGGGAACGAATCGACGGTCAACTGCGTGATAAAGAGGTGGCGTTTAACGAGAGCCGGACGGTCGACAAGCCGGATTCGGCGGAGATCGAAATCCTGGGGGTTCCCACCGAGGCTCAGGCGGCGGTGGAGCAGCAGCTGCGCGACTATGCTTCCAGCTGGTCCTATCAGACACGCTATGGCGAGGGCCAGGTGGACTTCGTCCTCCAGATGAATCCGGTCGTGCGCAAGGCCTTGGCCCAGCAGACAGTCGCCCAGGCGCGCGAGACCATCCGAAACCGAATCGACCAGTACGGCGTCGCCGAACCGTCGATCACTGTTTATGGCAGCGGCGACGTCCCGGACCAGATCATAGTAGAGCTGCCGGGAGTCGACGATCCAAATCGCGTCATCAACCTGATCAAGAGCACGGCGCGTTTGGAGCTCAAACTGGTTCATGCCGAGAAGAGCACTGCTTTCTCCAGCCGTGAATCAGCCGCCCAGGCCTTCGGAGGCACGCTCCCTCCGGGCTACGAAGCCTTGCCCTACAGGGATATCAACGAGACGGGCGGCCAGACGCAGTACATGGTGGTTCGGGCCGCTCCCTCAGTCACTGGACGCCACCTGAAAAATGCCCGGCGAAGTCAGGATTCGTTTTCCGGCAGGTCCGAAGTATCCTTTTTCCTTAATACAGAAGGTGTAGATCTGTTCACCCGGACGACTGAGCAGAACGTGGGTAATCGTCTGGCCATCGTGCTCGACGACGAGATCCGGTCGGCGCCCGTCATCGAATCCAGGATTGATTCCGACTCGGCCCGCATCACCGGGAGTTTCTCCCCCGAACAGGCCGATGACCTCGCGCTTGTTCTGCGGTCCGGCGCGTTGCCGGCCCGGATTGCGATTCTCGAAAACCGGATTGTCGGGCCTTCGTTGGGTATGGATTCCATCCGGAGCGGTGTTCTAGCTTCCGTGGTGGGGATGCTCCTGGTCCTAATCGCCATGGTCGTTGTCTACCGGTTGTCTGGCCTCAACGCTATCCTTTGCCTGCTCGTCAACCTGATCATTCTGCTCGGCGTTCTCGGTTACTTCAGGGCGGCGCTGACGTTGCCCGGTATCGCGGGGATCATTCTGACCATCGGGATGGCAGTGGATGCGAACATCCTGATCTTTGAGAGGATCAAGGAGGAGCTCCGTCTGGGCAAAACGGTGCGAAGCGCCGTCGAAGCCGGCTTTACCCGGGTGTTTACCACAATCCTCGATACCAATATCACGACCCTGATCGCGGCGGTGTTCCTGTTCCAGTTCGGCACTGGTCCGATCCGGGGATTCGCCATTACTCTGGCAGTTGGTCTGATCGCAAATATATTTGCCGCCACCTTCGTTTCGAGAGCCGTGTTTGACTGGTTTCTGCAAAAAAGAGAAGTGGCAAAACTTTCAATTTAATCTGGAACAAATACTCGCCGCCGGTTACTAAAACAACTGGATTCGGCGGAATCGTCGGGGACTTACTATGGAGATACTTGCGAATCCGAAAATTGACTGGCTGGGGAAGAAGTGGATTTTCCTGGGGATATCCTTATTTCTGGCCTTGGCCGGTCTGGTATCGATACTCACGAAAGGGTTGAACCTCGGGATTGATTTCACCGGGGGCACGCTGGTTTACGTGACGTTCCGACAGCAACCTCAGCTCGACGAGATTCGAAGCGCTTTGGGGCGGGCCGGCATGAAGGCCGAGGAGGTGACCCTGTTCGGTGATCCGAGCGAGAACCAGGTTCAGATCAGAATGACCAGGCTGGCCACCGAGTCGACTCAGGACCTGACTCTTGAAAGCGACAAGGTCATTGAGGCGCTGCGGACCAGGTTCGACCAAGGCCAAAACGCCTCGGGGATTGATCTGAATAACGTCTCGCGCTCGACTCTGGCGACTCGCCTGCAGGAGATAGACCCGGAAGGGCTGCGCCAGAAGTCATCTGTCTCCGACTTTTCGGGCCACTACACGGAACTGGCCAATCGGATCGTGGATTACCGGACTGAACAGGGCGGTGTTTTTCGAAACTTCTCCGAATTGGCTGGCGCTGGAGTGCCGGCCTCGGCGGTCAAGGCTCTCGAACAGAAGGCTTATTTGGGCAGTTTCACCGTGCTCAGCGTGGAAAGCGTGGGTCCGAAAGTCGGAAAGGAGCTGCAAAGCCGCGCCCGAAACGCCATTCTGGCGTCTCTGGGAGGCATGCTGATCTACATTGCCTTTCGCTTCAGGCCGATTTACGGAGTGGCGGGCGTTATCGCCCTGTTTCACGACGTCTTCATCACGGTAGGCCTTTTTTCTATCACCGGCAAAGAGATAAGCTTGAACGTGATTGCGGCTTTGTTGACGCTGGTCGGCTATTCCATAAACGACACTATTGTGATATTTGACCGAGTGAGGGAGAATCTCAAGCTGACAAGGCGAGCCGACCTCGCTACGATCATCAATCTCAGCGTCAATCAGACGCTGAACCGGACGATCCTGACGGCGGGGATGACTTTCCTGGCAGTGTTGGCGCTTTATCTGTTCGGCGGGGAAGTACTTAACGGATTCTCGTTCGCTCTCGTTGTTGGCATCATTATCGGGTGCTATTCGACTCTAGCCATTGCCAGCCCGGTGGTCTTGTGGTGGCAGCTCTACACTGACCGCAGAAACAAGGCTGCGAAGGCGGCGACGGCTTAAGAAAGGAAGAGGGAAAACAGATGTTTGACCATTTGATCGAATCTGCTCCACACAAGGCAGGGCGGTCAAAAAGCACGTTTCTAGTCTCCCTGATGGTACACGCGGTAGCCATTTCGATCCTGATCCTCATTCCATTGATCTACTATCAAGGGCTACCCGAACAGGAGCTGCTGACGTTCTTGGCCCCGCCCCCGCCGCCGCCTCCACCTCCACCTCCCCCGCCGCCGCCATCTCCGGCTCAGATGAAACCGGCTGAGGTGAGGATTGTGAAGTTGGACGCGTCGAAGTTCCAGATGCCGACCGAGATTCCCAAGGAAATCCCGCCGCCGATGGACGACATTCCGGAATACTCCAGTGTTGCCGGAGGAGTCACAGGTGGAGTGCCGGGCGGAGTTCCCGGTGGTGTTGTAGGCGGAGTCCCGGGCGGAGTCGTTGGCGGCGTCCTCGGTGGCGTGCCGAAATCGGCTGCACCACCACCGCCTCCTCCATCACGGCGCAAAGAGCCCGTGAAGGTGGGCGGCAACGTCCAGGCTTCCAAGCTGATCCACCGTGTCGAACCGGACTATCCGGAACTGGCCAAGCGTGCGCGCGTCCAGGGCATGGTCCTCTTGAAGGTCACCGTGGATGAGCAGGGCAACGTGGCTGAGATCGAACTGGTCCGCGGCCATCCCTTGCTGACCCAGTCCGCCATCGACGCGGTCAAGCAGTGGAAGTATTCACCGACCATTCTTAACAATGAGCCGGTGCCGGTCATCGCGACCGTCACCGTGAACTTTGTGCTTCGGTAGGTCATTGAAAACCAGAGTCGGGTACAGCGGTCGTCTTCCCGCCTGTTTGGCGGGTGGTTCCGTGGGTAGTTAAGCAGCTCTGAGGAGCGCAGCGGAACAATCGCGTACTCAAAAGGCTGTCTTTTCCTTCTATGGGGAGGTAACAAAGCTATGGGCATAGGTTTTATGGAGTTGTGGGATAACATGGGGTACCTGGCAAAGGGCGTGGTCGTTCTTCTCGCCATTATGTCAGTCTGGTCCATCGGCGTCATGTTTGAGCGCTACATGACTTATCGTGCTGCGCGGAAGCAGTCACGCGATTTTGCTCCAGCCGTCGCTGAAGCGTTGCGGACCGGTAACATTCGTGATGCTATCGAGCTGGCCGAGCAGAACAAGAAGAGCCATCTGGCGAAAGTTGTCGCTGCAGGTCTGCAGGAGTTCCAGGCCCATCAAGGTTCAAAGGAAATACCCGGCGAGACCATTGAAGCGAGCCGTCGGGCGCTCCAGCGTGCGACGGCGATCGGTATCGAGGAGTTCAAACGCGGGCTGGGCGGTCTGGCCACGATCGGCAGTACCGCACCGTTCATTGGACTGTTCGGAACCACCGTTGGTATCATCAACGCGTTTGCGGGCATGAGCTCTGGTGAGGACACCGGTATCGGGGCCGTCGCGGGCGGTATTTCGGAAGCTCTGGTTACCACGGCTTTCGGTTTGTTCGTGGCCGTTCCCGCTGTGTGGATGTACAACTACTTCACCGGCAAGATCGAATCGTTCATCGTTGAGATGGACAACTCCTCTTCTGAGTTGATCGACTACTTCTTGAAGCGGAGAAGTGAAGGCAAGTAGGACAAGAACAGAAGAGAGGTGTAACCATGTCAATGACTACTGGTGGTACCACTGGAGGCATAACCTCCGACATCAATGTCACGCCGATGGCGGACATTATGCTGGTGCTGCTGATCATATTCATGATCACGACTCCCCTACTTCAGAGCGGAATCGCGGTCAACAAGGCTAAAGCGCGCAATGCGGCTGAAGCCCCAGATGTCGAATCAGAAGACGCGACAACGATAACCGTCACCCGGGACAAAGTCATCTATGTGAACGCCGATATGGTTGCTATTGACAAGGTGACTGAAAAGGTCCAGGAGCGAGTGGCAGTCGCCCCGGAGCTCCCGCTTTTCGTCAAGAGCGATGTCGCCACCCCCTATGGAGCGGTGGTGGATGTCATCAATCGGGCTCGAGACGCCGGAGTGGAGAAGATCGGGCTGATGGTGGATCGTGAAAGAGAAGGGAGGGTGCAGTAATGTCAATGTCAGTATCTTCAGCCGGCCGAATCCGAGCTAAGTCGGACATTAACATCACTCCCTACATCGACATCCTACTGGTCCTGCTCATTATCTTCATGGTCATCCAGCCGAAAACGCAGTACGATCTCGAAGCGCGGGTGCCACAGAAGCCGCCGGAAGAAGTTGAGCAAAACGTCATCGTCAAATCCGATGCGATCGTTGTCTCACTCGATTCGACAGGCATGCTGCGCGTCAACACGGACCCTGTCACACTCGATCAGCTTGGGGCCCGACTCTTTGACATTTACAGCGCCCGGGCGAACAAGAATATGTTCATCCAGGGAGACCCGGACTTGCCGTTCGGTGATATCGTGAGAATCATCGATGTGGCTAAGGGTGCAGGTGTCGGAGATATCGGACTCATGGCGACCGGGATGGGCGGTTAAGGAGGCGAAGTCTTAAATGACCCAGAGACGAAATCTCAGTGTCTTGGCGGCGCTGGTTCTGGTTGCCGTAATGGCATCGGGCTGCACTTTCTACGGCAAGCTGAAAGCCCGGGATAAACTGAACAAGGGTGTTACCGCGTACTCAAACAAGGAATATACCGAGGCAGAAGCCTTTTTTAAGGAAGCAGTTAAGTACGATCCCGAGCTTCTGCATGCTTGGTTGTACCTTGCCACCACGTACCGGGTTCAGGTGCCGCCTATTAAGACCGACGAAGGTGTAGCCATGGCCAACAAAGCCATCGCTGCCTTCGAGGACGTCTTAAAGGTGGATCCCAAGAACGAAAACGCGATGGCCAGTATCGCCGGCCTTTACGTCTCGCCGTTGGAAGATCGCGACAAAGCAAGGGAATGGCAACGGAAACGAATGGAGTTGGACCCCAAGAATCCGGAGCCCCTTTACTACAGCGCGACTCTCGACTGGCAGGAAGTATACGAAAAGACCGGGCAAACTGGTGAGAGCGTGGAAAGTCTCACCGACGAAGAGAAGACTCAGCTGAACGCGAAGGTGGACGATGGTGTCAGCCTGCTTAATCAAGCACTTAAGATAAAACCGGACTACACCGACGCCATGCAGTACCTGAACCTTCTTTATCGCGAGAAGGCTAAACTCACTTCGGACGCCGATGAGAAGAAGAAGTGGTTGCGCGAGGCCGACGGCCTGGCCCTCAACGCTATCGCTGTGAAGCGGAAGGCGGAAGAAGAGGCCGAGAAGCAACGTCGCATGCTCAAGACAACCAGCGAGAAGTGATCAGCAAGGCTGATCGCTTGTCCCAACATACCCGAAAGGCGGCGCCGTCGCGCCGCCTTTTTTATTGTGGGCGGACTCTCCAGCTCAAGAGTCCGGCAGCCGGGCTCGGGAGCGCCCCGGTCACGATACCAACCGAACTCTTCCCTCGACTTGGTGTAGAATAGCCTCTTTCACGGCGTCGATGATTCGTTTTGAGGATTTGGAAGAAAAGGTCCAGGCTCACTACCAAAATGCGGACTTGGATCTTTTACGAAAGGCGTATGTCTTCTCGGCCCGGGAACACCGCGGACAGGTAAGGCTGTCGGGTGAGCCCTACCTCTCCCACCCTCTCGAAGTCGCCAATATCCTCTGCGACATGAAACTCGACGTCGCCTGCGTCTGCGTCGGCTTGCTTCACGACGTCGTCGAAGACACCCTCACTCCGCTCGAGAAGATCGAAGAGATCTTTGGAGAAGATATCGCTCACATCGTCGACGGCGTGACGAAGATGAGCAAGATCAAGTTCTCGTCCCAACGCGAGCAACAGGCGGAGAACTTTCGAAAGCTCCTGCTCGCCATGGTTGACGATATCCGGGTCATCCTCGTCAAACTGGCGGACCGACTTCATAACATGCGGACGCTTCAGTACCTGAGTCCCGAAAAGCGGAAGGCCATCGCGCAGGAAACGCTCGACATCTATGCTCCCATTGCCCATCGCCTCGGCATGTCTAAGATTCGGGGCGAGCTGGAGGACATTGCCTTCAGCTACCTTGACCCGGTCACGTATCAGAGTATCCTCTCCCAGGTCGAGGAGAAAAAGGCAACCAGTGACCGTCTGATCAAAAGCGTTATCAAGCAGATGGAACAGCGGTTCCAGGAGCAGGGGATCGAGGCGAAGATCGAGGCCCGGATTAAGCGCATTCACAGCACCTACGAAAAGCTCCGCCGTCAGAAGATCGCGCTTGACCAGGTCTACGATTTCATTGCGATCCGAGTTCTCGTCGGGACCGTCAGGGATTGTTACACGGTGCTGGGCATCGTCAACAACATGTGGAACCCGGTCCCAGGGCGCATCAAGGACTTTATCGCCATGCCCCGGCCCAACATGTATCAGTCCCTGCACACAACGGTGATCGGCTCGGACGGCCGTCCCTTCGAAATCCAGATCCGCACCAGCGAGATGCACAGGATCGCCGAAGAGGGGATCGCCGCACACTGGAAATACAAAGAAGGCAAGCTGGAGAAGCACAAGGACGACAAACGATTCATGTGGCTACGCCACTTGCTGGAATGGCAGCGGGAGGTCAAGGATCCGAACCAGTTCCTGAGCAATCTCAAAATCGACCTTTACCCGGAGGAGGTCTACGTTTTCACCCCGAAGGGAGAGGTGATCACTTTGCCGCGTGGCGCAACCCCGGTGGACTTCGCCTTCTACATTCACACGGCCATCGGATCCAAATGTGTCGGCGCGAAGATCAATGGCCGGATCGTCCCGCTTAAACACCGCCTGGTTAATGGTGAGATTGTCGAAATTCTGACGGCCGATGATGCTCATCCCAGTCGCGAATGGCTGACTTTTGCCAAGACATCCAGGGCCCGTAATGCCGTCAGGAGATGGATCAATCAGCGACAGAAGGAACAAGCCGTCGACATAGGCCAAAAGCTCCTGGAGAAGGAAGCCCAAAAGTTCAACGTGAACCTGCGGAAGTACCAGGATCGGTTTGACACGGTAAGCACCGAGCTGAATTTTCCCAAGCCTGAAGACCTCTACCAAAGCATTGGATTTGGCAAGACGCCGGCAAAGAGAGTCCTTCAGCAACTGGAACCGGAAAGGACCTTCGAACAAGCGCAAGCTGTGGTGCCCGAATCCCGGCTTTCGAGCATGGTGAGGCGTGTTTTGAGACGATCGGACTCGACCATCAGGGTGAAGGGACACGAAGATCTTCTCGTATACCGGGCGAAATGCTGCAATCCCATCCCGGGCGAAGAGATCGCCGGATATATCACGGTAGGTCGTGGAATTTCAGTGCATTCAACCAGTTGCCCGAATGTCGAGAGCCTGCTCCTCGATCCTGAGAAGCGGGTCGCTGTCAGCTGGATGGACGAAGGCCGGGACAGCAAATATCCGGTACGCCTGCGCATTCACACCGAAGACCGGACCGGTATACTGGCTGCCATCACGTCAGCGGTCTCCAACGCCAATACAAACATCGTGACTGTGCAGGCGCGGCTGCTGGATGAAGGCTATGGACGCGTCGACATGACGGTCGAAGTCGCAGGCACCAATCAGTTGGACAAGCTGATGGACCTGTTGAAGGGTTTGGAGGGTGTAAGGGAAGTAGCGAGAGCGAGGAGCAAGGCAAGGGAAGCGAGCGACTGACGCCGCCCGTCCTTTCCCTGCAACTAGCCGACCAGGGGTTTCTGGACCCGCCCGGACTTGATACATTGAGTGCAGACGCGCAGCTTCCGATGAGTGCCGTTTACAACCGCGCGCACGGTCTGCAGGTTCGGGTTCCACCGTCTATTCGTCAGATTGTGGGCATGGGAGATCCGGTGGCCGAACTGTGGCCCCTTCCCGCAAATTTCACAAACCCTTGCCATACGTCCTCCGCAGAAAAATGCAAGATTAACATCCGGTGAGGGATGGTGTCAATTCCGAGTGAGATTGAATTAGGCAAAGATCTGCTAAGCCCGGCTTTGAGGCCAACGAATAACACGGATAACACGGATCAGGGGAACGGCGGTTGGTTTGTGCGCCTTCTACGACAAACCAACCGTCGTCCCCCTGATCCGTGTTATCCGTGTTATTCGTTGGCCTCAAAGCCGGGCTTAGCACCCTGTTTTGCTATCATGGTCGTACTATGAAAGACGCCCTTATTCTCTCGGCTTGCCGGACTCCTATCGGCAAGTACCTGGGAGCTTTGAGCTCGTTTTCCGCAACCCAGCTGGGAACCATTGTGGTCAGGGAAGCCCTCCAGAGGTCGGGGTTGGACGCGGGGCAGGTGGATGAAGTTATCATGGGTAACGTTCTCTCTGCCGGCCTGGGACAAAACCCGGCGCGCCAAGCGGCCTTAAAAGCCGGCCTGCCGGTGCGCGTCTCCGCGCTTACAATCAATAAGGTCTGCGGATCCGGGCTGAAGGCGGTTGGTCTTGCCGCGCAGGGCATTCGGCTGGGAGAAACCAGTGTCGTGGTCGCCGGCGGGATGGAGAGCATGAGCAACGCTCCCTACCTGCTCTTCAAGGCGCGAACCGGCTACCGGATGGGGAATGGCGAGCTGATCGATTCCATGATCCACGATGGGCTCTGGGATGTGTATGAGGACTATCACATGGGTTGCACGGCCGAGCTGGTATGCCGCCAATATGACGTGTCGCGCGAGGCGCAGGACCAGTATGCCTGTGAGTCCCAAAAGCGTGCCGTTACTGCCATGCGAGAGGGTCGCTTCGAGGCCGAAATTGTGGGGGTTCCAGTGCCTCAGAAGCGTGGTGAGCCGGTGCGGATCACCAAGGACGAAGGACCGAGGGAGGATGCTTCCCTGGAGTTGCTGGCAAGACTGAAGCCTGCTTTTGAGGAAACGGGGAGCGTGACTGCCGGCAATGCCTCGCAGCTGAGTGACGGAGCCGCGGCCCTCACAATCGTTTCCGAAGAAACCTGGAAGGGCTCCGGAAAGCACCCGATGGCTCGGATCGTGGCTTTTGCGACCAGCGGAGTTGAACCAGCCATGGTCATGATGGCGCCTCTCGACGCAATCCGAACCGTCATGAAAAAAGCGGGCTGGCGCGATCACGATGTCGACCTTTATGAGGTGAACGAGGCGTTCGCTGCTCAGTCTGTCGCTCTGTCTCGGGAAGTTCCGCTCGACATCGCCCGACTCAATGTCAACGGTGGAGGTATCGCATTGGGACACCCAATTGGCGCGAGTGGCGCCCGGGTGTTGACGACGCTGCTCTACGCGCTTAAGCAGCGGAACGGTAAGAAAGGGATTGTGAGCCTCTGTCTGGGCGGCGGCAATGCGGTCGCCATGGCGGTGGAGATGGTGTAAAAGACAAGAAGTCAGAAGTCAGGAGTCAGAAGTCAGAAGAAAAGCGATGCCAGCTTCCCATTCCGACTTCTGACTCCTGACTTCTGACTTCTTCCTGGATTCAAATTTTCCTTCGTAGTTTTTTCGACTCGAGCGTAATGGTAAGGGGGAGATGAAAAGTTCATGAAGATCGGGGTGGTTGGGGCAGGCACGATGGGGAACGGGATCGCGCAGGTTTCAGCCTTTGCCGCGCACAGCGTGATACTTCGCGACGTGTCGATCGAGCTGGTTGAAAAGGGCCTGCAGACAGTCCGTGGCAGCTTGCGGAAGATTCTCGACAAGATGGACATCCCGGACCGTGACGAGCGCCATGCGCAGACGCTGGCACGAATCACGCCTGCGACCGATTGGCAAAGCCTTGCGGATTGCGAATTCGTCATCGAAGCGGTTTTCGAAGATTTCCTGACCAAGCAGGAGGTCTTCAAGAGGCTGGAAGCCGTTTGCAGAGAAGGCACGATCCTGGCGAGCAACACTTCCTCGATATCGATTACGAGGTTGGCCGCCGGAGTGAGGAACCCGGAGAGAGTGATCGGGATGCATTTCATGAACCCGGTCCCGCTTATGAAGCTCGTTGAGATCGTACGCGGGCTGGCAACCAGCGGGGAAACGTACGAGCGCACTCGTTCATTGGCTGTTGAACTGGGCAAGACCGCGGTTGAAGTCCGAGATTTTCCGGGTTTCGTCTCTAACCGAGTGCTCATGCCCATGATTAATGAGGCCGTCTTCGCCCTCATGGAAGGGGTTGCCGATCCGGAAGCCATCGATCAGGTCATGAAACTGGGGATGAACCACCCAATGGGCCCATTGCGTCTGGCCGATCTTATCGGACTGGATGTCTGCCTCAGTATCATGAACGTTCTCTACGACGGCTTCAAAGACCCCAAATACCGCCCTTGTCCGCTGTTGCGCCAGATGGTTGACGCGGGGTGGCTGGGACGCAAAACCGGCAAAGGATTCTACGATTACCAATGATTGACCAGAACCGTAAAGTTGGCGTGCACCTACAGTCACGCCGTTCAAGCAGGCAGTCTGCGGACTGAGGGGAGAGAGAAGATGAGTGACGACCAGAACAAGAAACGGGCCATCGAGATGGCTCTCACGCAGATCGAGAGACAGTTCGGCAAAGGGTCGATCATGCGACTCGGGGACCGGACCGGGATCGCGGTCCCTGTAATTCCTTCAGGATCGCTGTCGCTGGACGCGGCCCTCGGCGTCGGTGGTCTTCCCCGGGGGCGCGTAATCGAGGTGTACGGCCCAGAATCCAGCGGCAAGACGACCATAGCTTTGCACGCGATTGCCGAAGCCCAAAAGGCGGGCGGCAGCGCCGCTTTCATTGATGCCGAGCACGCCATGGACGCAGAGTATTCCAGGCACCTGGGTGTCGACATCGACGATCTGCTCGTATCCCAGCCGGACAACGGGGAACAGGCGCTCGAAATCGCCGAAATGCTGGTCAGGAGCGGCGCCATTGACATCCTGGTCGTTGATTCCGTAGCGGCCCTGGTGCCAAAAGCCGAGTTGGAGGGCGAGATGGGCGATTCGCACGTCGGACTTCAGGCGCGCCTGATGTCCCAGGCGTTGCGCAAGCTTACGGGAATCGTCTCCAAGTCGAATACCTGCCTCATCTTCATCAACCAGATCCGGGAGAAGATCGGCGTGATGTTCGGGAACCCGGAAACCACGACCGGAGGCCGGGCCCTTAAGTTTTATTCCTCGGTCCGTCTCGAGATCCGACGAGTCGCGAGTATCAAGGAAGGCGAGAACAACGTCGGCAACCGGACCAAGGTGAAGGTCGTGAAGAACAAGCTGGCTCCTCCGTTCAAGGAGGCCGAGTTCGATATCACCTTCGGAATTGGCATCTCACGCGAGGGTGAACTGCTCGATCTGGCGGTCGACAACAAGATTATCGAGAAGAGCGGATCCTGGTTCTCTTACGGGCAGGAACGATTAGGACAGGGACGGGAGACGGCCAAGCAGTTCCTGCGTGACAACCCGTCGACGGCGAGCGAGGTCACACAGAAGGTTAAGATGGCCCTCGGGTTGATCCGCCCGTTGCAGAAGGTGGAAGCGGCGGGCAAATAACGCGCTCACAGCTGACGGCTACAGCTGACGGGAAAGCAGCTGACGGCTAAAGGCTGACAGCTGACGAAAGACAAGAACCGATCAATGGGTCTGTGACCTTCGTCAGCTGTCAGCCGTCAGCTGTCAGCGCTTTCTTTTGTCAGCTGTCAGCCGTTAGCCGTCAGCTCTTTTCGCGTTCAAGCTTTCTTTTCCGCGCCGATCCGCGGTAAGATTTTCTTTCAACCTTTTTCGGGGGTCGTCCAACGGTAGGACAGCGGCCTTTGGAGCCGCTGATCCAGGTTCGAATCCTGGCCCCCGAGCCAGTTTTTTCCAATGCCTGAACTCCCCGAAGTTGAAACGATTCGTCGTGGCCTGGAACCTCACCTGACCGGGTTGACTCTCCAGTCCCTTGCCGTCACCGATCATAAAGTTCTGGACATCTCGGCAAGAGACGGAAAGCTCTCCGCTTTGGAGGGACAGCGGATCGAGGCAGTAACCCGTCGTGGAAAATACCTGGTCGTCGCCCTGGAGCGCCATTATCTGATCTTTCACCTCGGTATGACCGGCCAGTTGACCTTGCGAGACCCGGCGCGCGCGGACGCCGAATCGTTTGAGCGGACTCTAACGGGTCTCGAACGATGTGACCAGCATGCTCCAGACCGCCACACCCACGTTCACATTCTTCTCGGAGACGGGCGCCAGCTCCTTTTTCGCGACATCCGGAAATTCGGGCGAGTCTACGTGCTGGAAAGGGCTTCCGAGCAACTGTTCGCTTTTTTCCGACTCCACCATTTGGGCCTTGAGCCGTTTACCTCAGACTATAACCTCAGGGCCTTCCTGGCAGCATTCAGGAACCGCACCCTTCGTCTGAAATCGCTCCTGCTCAATCAGGCGTTTGTCGCGGGGGTAGGGAACATCTACGCGGACGAAGCCTTGTTCGAGGCCGGTTTGCATCCGGCTCGCAAGGCGTCCGGGCTCCGCAGAGCCGAGAAAGAGCGGCTGTTTTCGGCCATTCAGACCGTACTTGAGCGAGGGATCGAATTCGGCGGGACCTCGTTTCGTGATTTCGTCAACAGCGAAGGCGAGAAAGGCGCAAACCAGGAAGAACTCTACGTTTACGGACGTGAGGGCGAGCCATGCCTGAAATGCCAAACCCCCATCGTGAAGACTGTGATCAGCCAACGGGGGACTCACTTCTGCCCGAAGTGCCAGCCACGAAGACGGTAGGTGGACGGCGTGGACAAAGTGGACTCAGTGGACCTGGTGGACAAGAGGCGTCGTCCACTTAGTCCATTGAGTCCACTTTGTCCACGCCGTCCAACCTGCGCTCTACTTAAACCGAATGTCCGGCGCCAACACCCAGGGGCTCGGTGTACTCAAGGAAGCGGCTTCAGCCTCGATCCAAGCTTTAAGTTGGCTGATTTTAGGCGACTTCACGGGGAACAGGTCGCCGCTCGATAGCGATTCCCACAGGGTTTTCGGGCGCGGATAGAGAACCACCTGGAGTTTTTCATCCTTGCCCAATTTCAGGGCTTTCCGCATCTCCTCCACAGCTTTGTCCACTCCGCCGATCTCATCAACGAGGCCCGCTTCCTTGGCCTGTGTTCCGGTATAAATTCGTCCGTGGGCTTTCATTTCCATCGTGTCGAAAGGCAGTCCGCGCGACTTGGCCGCCTTGCTGACAAACGTATTGTAGACACCACCCATCCACGTTTCGAGTTGCTTCCGCTGTTCTGGAGAAAGCGAATCGCTCAGGGAGAAGATGTCTGCATTCGGGGAGATCTTGATCTTTTCGACGTCCATGCCGATCCATTCGTAGAAGCCGCTCAGGTCGAACTTGCCGAAGATCACACCGATTGAACCTGTTATCGTGGAAGGCTGGGTCAGGATGCGCCGAGCATTCATGGAGATGTAGTAACCGCCCGAGGCGGCGACACCCGACATGGAAACGATGACGGGCTTTCCCTGCTTTTCGAGCATCCTGACTTCTTCCCAGATCATCTCCGATCCGACCACCGAACCGCCGGGACTGTTGACGCGCAGAATGACGCCTTTGATCGATTTCTCGTCGCGCAGTCGCCGCAGCAAAGTGGTGACGCTGTTACCACCGACAATGCCGCTAAACTCCTCTGATGCGCCAGATGTGATGATCCCCTCTGTAGCGACAAACGCGACCTTGTTGTCGCTGCTGATCCCATAGCTGGGCTGCGCCGCGTCTCGGTAGCTTTCGGCGCTGATCCCCTTATAAGCCTTCTTTTTGCCCTCGTTTACGAACTTCAGGTTTTCCCGCACCTCATGCTTGTAGCCGAGCTTATCGACGAGTTTTTCACGAAGCGCCAGCTGATCGGGGATGATGCCTTCTGCCATCAGCTCTCGGAGCCGATCCGGACTGATCTTCCTGTCCGATGAGAAAGTCCCGACGAAACGGTCCTCGAGGTCCCGGACGATTGATTCCATCATGCCCCGGTACTCCGGAGTCATGCCGGTCCTCGTATATGTCCCGGGATTCTTGTATTCCTTGAACTCGATAAATTCCGGTTTTACATGAAGCTTATCCAGCGTCCCTCTGTAGAAACTGACTTCAGCCAAGAGGCCATTGACCAGCAGACCGGTGCCCGGGTTCAGCGTGATGGAGTCGCAGGCGGACGCCAGGTACATCTCTGCTTCCCCCGCCACGTCGAGGGCCAAGAAGGCATGCACCGGCTTTTTCGATTGACGTAACTCCTTGATCCGATCTCGGAGTTCCTCGATTTCCGCGAAACTCATCGCAAGCGGCTGTATTTCGAGATACACGGCCTTGATCCGGTCGTCCTTTGCCGCATACTCAGAGACTTGTTTCAACCCGAACAGGCTGGTCATCCCGGGTTGCAGCAATTGAACCAGTGCATTCGTGGGTGGAACCTCGGGCACCGAGCCGGAGATGACTATTTCCAGCACTGTTCCCTCCGCAATCGCAACCGGCTGGTCGAGCGACCAGAATAAGAAGATCCCGATGGCCACGATCACCACGAACAGTAAGACGAGGCCAAGAACCACGAACAAGATGGTCCGTCCGCTCATTTTGTGTTTTCTCCTAGGACGATTGTATGCTGCGGCTGTGCGGCAAGCCAAGTAAGATAGAACGGTTTAGGGTTCAGGAGGAAGCAATGGAAAAGACCAGAGTGGGGTTCATAGGTTTGGGGATCATGGGGAAGCCTATGGCGGGACACCTGCTAAGGGCAGGCTTCCCTTTGACCGTCTATAACCGGACGCGAGCCAAGGCCGAGGAACTCGGTGCGGAAGGCGCTTCGGTGGCTGATTCTCCGGCGCAGGTCGCCGCCTCTTCGGAGGTCACGATTACGATTGTGTCGGATACGCCGGATGTTGCGGAGGTCGTCGCTGGTCCTAGGGGGATCCTGGAGGGAATCCAGTCGGGCTCCCTGGTTGTCGACATGAGCACAGTGTCCCCGGAAGGCGAGCGGCGCCTGGACGGGATGCTCCGCGAAAAGGGATGCCAGCTCGTCGACGCGCCGGTCTCCGGCGGAGATGTCGGCGCTCGCAATGCCACTTTGGCCATCATGGTCGGCGGCGAACGCTCGGCGTTCGAGCGCGTCCTGCCGATCTTCAAAGTGATGGGCAAAACCATCACTTACTGCGGACCGGTGGGGAGCGGGCAGCTGACCAAGTTGTGCAACCAGATCCTGGTTTCCGTCAACCTGTTGGCGGTTAGTGAGGCTCTCGTATTCGCGCGAAAGAACGGGCTGGACCCCCTGACCATGGTCGAAGCGATCAGCGGCGGAGCGGCAGGCAGCTGGCAGCTTCTTAACCTGGGCCCGAAGATCGCGAAACGGGATTTCCAACCGGGATTCATGGTGGACCTGATGCAGAAGGACCTCAGGCTCGTTCTCGAGACCGCAACTGCTAATCCGACGCCACTCCCTGCAACCGCGCTCGTCCAACAGCTCTTCAAGTCGATTCAGATCCAGGGGCAGGGTCGGGAAGGCACCCAGGCCCTGGCAAAAGCGCTCGAGGCCCTGGCGGGAATCTGAGTTGGGCGTCCGAGACCATAACCATCCGCCCCTACCGGGGCAATCGCTCGTCATCGCTGCCCACGTGCCAGGCGAACAGGCTGTAGTGGGTAGCGCTGTCGACGTTGAACGAGAAGATCTGGAATCCCCGCAGCAGCTCGCGCAACTCCCCTTCATCGAAATAATGGTGCGGAAGGCCTTTTTCCGGGCCGTCTTCCGGGACGAATGTTCGAGCCTCGATCTGGCGGAAGCTGGTTGCCTGATTCCTGAACTTCGGAACGGTCAGAAACAAGAGACCACCCGGCGCGAGGATTCGTCCAATCTCTGCGACGACCCTTTCGATCGTCTTCGTGTCCGCGTGGTGAATCACCTGGATAGATAGCACCGCGTCGAACGAGCCGTCCCGGTAGGGCAGGGGATTCCGAAAGTCGCCAAGTTGAAGTTCGGTTTTGAGCTGCTCTTTCGCCAGATCTTCCCTGGCGAAAAGAAGACCGTGGGTCGAGTTGTCGAAACCGAACACGGAGAACCCCGCTCGGGCGAGCGGTACCAGATGTCGGCCAGACCCGCATCCCAAGTCGAGAACTCGCCGCAATGACCGGGCCTTTAGGAGATTGACCATTTCCGGCAAGGCTTCATGGGGTTGGGTGAAGAAGCGGCCGTTTTCCGCATAGATCCGGTCCCAGCCGGGGGAAGGGTTGCCCTGCCTGAGCGTCACAACGGCGATAGTAACACACGGGGGATTCTCCCAGGCGCGCGCCTACCGTGCCATAGCCGTCAATGACGCCCAGGCAAGGCTGAGCCAGCCCGCCAGGAAAGCCAGGCCGCCGATGGGAGTGACGGCCCCCCACCAGCGAGCGCCAGTCAAAGCCAGCAGGTACAAGCTGCCCGAAAATATGACGATACCGGCGAGAAACAACAGCCCGGCAGCGGTCAAGGCCGGACTGTAAAGGCGAAGAGCCATGAATCCGGCGAGCAGTAGGGCGATAGCGTGGTACATCTGATAACGAACGGCCGTCTCGTAGATGTCCAGCATGTCCGGCGTGATTCGCGTTCGCAACGCGTGCGCCCCAAAAGCTCCTGCCGCTATGCCGACGAAACCGACAACGGCCCCCGATGCCATCAGAAACCTTTCCATACCAAAAATATACGCGCAAGTCGCGTCAAGGTGAAAAGACGACGGGTTTCAAATATACTGCGACAAGAGACCGCCCCAGAGTTTTGGAACCAGGAGGACAAGGCCATGGAAGGGAAGCGTGAATCGTGGTGCGGCTTGGTCGTTCGTCAGGAGGGGGTTAGCGTGTGCTTGTTGTGTGGCACGGAAGGCCAGCAGGTCCGGTTGTTCCAAAACAGCCCGGAGGAATATCAGTCTCTGGTCAATTGGCTGGAAGCCGAAGGATGCTCTCACGTGGCCCTGCGCCCGGACCATGAGGCTTGGAAAAACGTGCACGACATTCTCAAGAAACGTCTTCATGTAAAAGTGATCTATAAGCAGCAGGTTGGCGGGCCTGCGGAGGGCGAGGATCACAAGGCCTGTTGCGGGTGGCTGGCCAATCTTCTCAAGAGCGGGCGTCTGGAGAAATCAGATCAGGTTGAGCCGATCGGAGATAGGTTCGCTCACTCGGATGAAGACGCGCTGGGCGGGCAGCCGGGAAAGAAGCCCGAGCATTCGGGGCAGGGGCAGGAGTGACTGACAGACTGACAAACTGACAGACTGACAAGCTGACAAGCTGACAAACTACAAACCGACAAGCTAACAAACCGGACAGCCGACAACTGACAGTGCAGCGCCACTGAGAGCCGCTGCACTGTCAGTTTGTCAGTTTGTCAGTCTGTCAGTTTCCTTTCCTACTTCGCGTTCTTAATCGCCGCGTGAGCTGCAGCCAGACGCGCCACGGGCACGCGGAATGGCGAGCAGCTGACGTAGTTCTGATTAATTGAATGGCAGAACTCGATGGATGCCGGGTCTCCGCCGTGTTCGCCGCAGATCCCAACCTCCAGGTCGGGCCGTGTCTGACGGCCTCTCTCGACCGCCATCTTCATCAGCTCGCCGACTCCCTCGCGGTCAATCGTCTGGAAGGGGTTCTTCGGTAGAATTCCCTTTTCGACGTATTCCAGAAGGAACCGGGCCTCGGCGTCATCACGCGAGTAGCCGAACGTCATCTGGGTCAGGTCGTTGGTTCCAAACGAGAAGAACTGAGCGAGCGTCGCGATCTCGCCGGCTGTAACCGCCGCGCGCGGGATCTCGATCATCGTTCCGAACTTGTACTCGATATTCATGCCCTTCTCGGCCATCACCTTCTTCGCCACTTCTTCGAGCTGGGGTTGAATCAACTTAAGCTCGTTGACGTGGCCGGTCAGGGGGATCATCACCTCGGGCTTGACGGTGACACCCTGCTTGGACATATTGCAGGCGGCTTCGAAGATTGCGCGAACCTGCATCTTCACGATGCCGGGCATAACGATGCTGAGGCGGACGCCGCGCAAACCCATCATGGGGTTGCTTTCGTGCATGCCCTGAATGGCGCGCAAGAGGCTCTCGTCTTCAGCCAGGCCTTCCTTGACTCCTTTGACGCGTTTCTCGATGACTTTTTCCAGGATGTCGTGCTCGTTAGGCAGGAACTCATGCAGTGGAGGATCGATCAAGCGGATGATCACGGGCAGGCCGTCCATCGCCTTGAAGATGCCTTCGAAATCACTGCGCTGGAAAGGAAGCAGTTCGTCAAGGGCCTTGTCGCGCTCACTCTCGTCCTTGGCCAGAATCATGCGCTGCACGATCGGGAGTCGTACTTCCTCGAAGAACATATGCTCAGTCCGACAAAGGCCGATGCCCTGGGCGCCGTAAGCGCGGGCGCGCTCGGCGTCCTGCGGGTAGTCCGCATTCGCCCAAACCTGCAGGCGGCGCAGTTCGTCGGCCCAGCAGAGAAGCGTGATCAGGTCAGTCTGTTCTTCGAACTTCGGATGGACCGTCGGGATCTGCCCGGCGAAGGCTTCACCGGTCTGACCGTCGATCGAAAGGAACTCGCCCTCTTTGATCACCACTCCGCCGGCGGTGAATTGTCTGGCTTTAAGGTCGATCTTAACGTCGCTTGCGCCGACGATACAGGGCACGCCAAACTGACGGGCAACGACCGCCGCGTGGCTCGTGGCGCCGCCTTCACTCGTCAGGATTCCCTTCGCAGCCAGCATGCCGTGTACGTCATCCGGTTTCGTGAAGGGGCGGACCATGATAACGGCTTTGCCTGATTTGCCCCACTCCTCGGCAATGTCGGCGTCAAAGGCGGCCATACCAACCGCGGCGCCGGGTGAGGCGTTCACGCCTTTTGCCAGGAGCCGTCCTTCTTTCGCGGCCGCTTTCTTGGCGTCCGGGTCAAACCCGGGATGCAGAAGCGTATCGACATCCGACGGTTTGACTCTCATGACCGCATCTTTGCGGGAGATCAGACCTTCGTTCGCCATCTCGACGGCGATCCGAACGGCGGCTTTCGCGGTTCGTTTGCCGTCGCGTGTTTGGAGCATCCACAGGCGCTTTCGCTCAATCGTAAACTCCACATCCTGCATTTCCTTGTAGTGGAGCTCGAGCTTCTTGCAGATGTCGACAAACTGCGCAAAGGCCTCGGGCAGGTCCTTCTGAAGCTCCACAATCTTCTTGGTGTTGCGGATACCAGCAACCACGTCCTCGCCCTGGGCGTTGAGCAGGTAATCGCCGTAAAGAAGTCTTTCTCCGGTGGCGGGGTTTCGCGTGAAGTTCACGCCCGTCCCGGAGTCCCAGCCCATATTTCCGAAAACCATCGTCTGGATGTTAACGGCGGTGCCGAGGTCGTGCGGAATTGCTGCGGCGTTGCGGTAATCGACGGCGCGCTTCCCGTTCCAGCTCTTGAAAACCGCCTCGGTGGCCAGCCGGAGTTGTTCGTACGGATCCTGGGGGAAATCGAATCCCTTGTGTTCCTTTACGATCTTCTTAAAGACGCCCACCAGGTGCTTCCAATCTTCCGCGGTCAGGTCGGTGTCCGTTGCGACGCCGCGCTGCTTTTTGTGCTCGTCAATAGCTTCTTCGAAGGGTTCGTCCGGAATCCCGAGAACCACGCTGCCGAACATCTGGATCAGGCGGCGATAGGAGTCGTACACAAAACGCTCATCACCGGTCAGTTTGATCATGCCTTTCACGGCTTCCTCGTTCAGGCCGAGGTTGAGCACCGTGTCCATCATGCCGGGCATGGAGAACTTTGCGCCGGAACGGCAGGAAACGAGCAGGGGATTGTTCGGGTCGCCGAACTTCTTCCCGGTCTTTGCCTCGACCTGCTTCATAGCGGCTAATTCCTGATCCCACATTCCGTCCGGGAATTTCTCGCCCGCCTTCTGGTACTCGTTGCAGGCTTCCGTGGTAACGGTGAAACCGGGCGGAACCGGGACTCCAATCCTGGTCATTTCGGCCAGGTTGGCGCCCTTGCCTCCCAGCAGGCCTTTGACCCGATCCCAGCTGCCGGGGCCGACTTTCTTTTCGGCTGCGTCCAGCTCTTCAAACAGGTACACCCATTTGTACGACATGAACCTATCCTCCTTCTCCTAAGGCTTAAAGAATCTCGACAATCTTACGATTGCGCGCTCTTGGTTTAGGTAAAGCGGTCATTATACAGAGGGGGAGAAACGGTGACAAGGCGCACCGATTGCGGATTGCGGATTGAGGATTGAGGATTGTGGATTGAGGATCCCAGCGGCCGTTGAATGACTCGGGTTTTTGTACGAGCGGGCCGAACGCCCCGCAATCCCAATCCGCAATCCGCAATCCGCAATGCTTTTACTGAATGCCCTGATGGATCAGGCGGTCGACTTCCTCGGCGGTCACATCCCGGGCGGTTATCAGTTCAAACAGATCCTCGAAATCCCAGTCTTTGGCGAGGCCGAGCCTCTCGGCCAGATCCTCATGATTCAGCGGATGCTCGTGGTCCATCACCATGGCTTCCAGGTGGTGGATATCCGTGGCGCCGTTAGGGCAGTTCGAGATTTCTATGGGAAACCGGCACCCTTCCAGGACGTAAGCGATATTCTCGCTGGCGAAACCCATGTACGAAGATTCCTCTGCAGGAGGGCCGTATCCTGAATAAGGGATCTTCTCCACGCGCACTGAAATCCCCTTCTTCTGATTGAAAAGGCGATAAAAAACCCCCTCATCGACCCGGTCTTCGGGGATCACTGCCAGCAGTCCCTCAGGTTCGGCTCCGCCATCGTTGAATGGATCGAGGTCGCTTTCTCCCGAAACGTCACGGAGAACAGCGCGGGCTTCGTCCAAGCTTCGAAACTTTATTGCCGGGATTGACGCACTCATGGCTAACCTTCTTGCGGGCTATGTTATCATCCGGTGCCTAGGGGACCAAAGCCACCGCCGGGTCCGCCAATCTTGTTAAGGGGTCAAGTAAGCAGTACCATGACCAAAGCGTACAAATCACCTGGGAGGATCGGCCGATCGGGACTTGCCGTGATCCTCGTTCTCTCCGTTGAGCTATTGTCCATCGCTTCTCCAGCCGCGGGATTAAACCGCAAAGACAAATTCTGGGAGAAGGCGGATGTCAGCGGGGTTGTGGACGCGGTCAGGAGGCACCGGGGCGGAGTCTCTTCCGAACTCGAGTGCGAAGAACTGATCCGACTGAATTTCAAGTACCTTTACTTCAATGCCTTGGAGACCGACCGGTTTCTTGCGATGCCGAAGCCTGATAAGGTATTGGAGAGGATGTCGAGGGTTTTTTCGCTGGCTACCGACCTGCGGAGCGCGCTGGACGAGGCACGTCTTGTCTCTATCGCGGGCGGCGAGCTGAGCGAGCTTCGGCGAGCAACCAAGAAGATTAGAGATTGTGCCGGCGGTATCCACGATACCTTCCACGATTTCTTCAAGGTGGATACCACTGGGTCGTTCAACGTCGACGTCCGGGCTGGTGTGGAGGAGCGGGCCAGGTTCGCCGAGTACCTCGAGAGCTGCGAACAGATTTTGTCGCTGCTTAATCAGGAGCTCGAACGCTATTTCCTGAATCCGAGTCCTGGTATCGTAACAGTCTCAACCTTTCGGAGTTGTTCTATACCAGTTTTGAGCCTCTGTCTGGAGAGGCTAAGTTTAAACTTGGAGAAGAGCCTCCTCGAGTGAACGCCAAACACTTTCTGAGACACGCCCGGCTTCTCCCCGTTCTTGCAGGTTTCTTCTGCCTGAGCGCGGCAGCACTCGCCCCGGCCTCAGAAGCGGACGAATTCAAACGCCACCTCTGGTTCCTGTCTTCCGACGAGCTCAAGGGGCGAGGGAACGACCAACCGGAAATCGACCAGGCCGCGGACTACATCGCTGACTGGTTCCGCCGCTACGGCCTGGCACCCGGCGGCGACAATGCGACCTATTTTCACGAATTCGAAGCAAGGACAGCAGTCGAACTGGGTCCGGGAACCAGCCTGAGCATAGGTCTGCCTGATGTGCAGGCGCAGCTAAACCTCGGTTCTGACTTCATCCCCTTGTTCTCGGGTCCTTCCCCGGTCTCGGCTTCCTTGGCGTTTGCCGGATTCGGCGTCTCGGCTCCTGAGATCGGGTACGACGACTACGCAGGCCTTGATGTGAAGGGAAAGATTGTCGCGGTCTTCCAACATGAGCCTGAAGAACAGATCGCAGGGAGCCGCTTTGCCGGACTTGCTTATTCCCCTTGGTCAACCCTGACATACAAGGCCATGAACGCCAGAATCCATGGCGCGGTGGGTCTGCTCGTCCTTCCGGATCCCCATTGTGACCGGGAGAGGACCTGGAAGCAGGATGTCCAGGTGGAAGCGCTCGGCATCCCGGTTGTAAAGCTGAGCGAAGAGTGGGGTCGGCGCCTGTTGCGAGCGGGGCCGGTCAAGTATGCCGACCTTGCCCGGGCGGCAAAGAACGTGGCGCTGCAGCCGTTCGACATGCCGGCTGTCAAGGTGAGTATTGGCGTTGAAGCGATCGAACGCTATCGAGTCTTGAGGAATGTGGTTGGCGTCCTGCCGGGTACTCGGGACGAGTACGTCGTGATCGGCGCTCACTATGACCACCTGGGCCTCGGGGAACGAAAAGCTTTGGCTCCTGAGAATGTGGGGCAAATCCACAACGGCGCAGACGATAATGCATCCGGTACCGCCGGGATGTTATCCCTGGCCGCCCAGCTGTCGGGTAGCTCCGAGGTTGTCGGGCCGGCGGCTGTCGATTCTTCCCGAGGTCTGGTGCGCAACACCGGGCGCCTGACCCCGGCAAACCAGGAGCCCGGGCTTGTCTTTATAGCTTTTGCAGGTGAAGAGCTAGGCTTGCTTGGTTCGAGCGCCTTCGTCTCACGTCCTTCCATCCCGCTCGGTAAGATTCGCGCGATGGTGAACCTTGACATGATCGGTCGAAGCGACGGCACCGTCTACATTGGAGGAGTCGGAACCGCGACGGAGTTTCGGGAGTGGCTGGACGGTTTAAAGGGACAAACACCGCTCACTCTGAATTACGCCGACACTCCTCAGGCGCCCAGTGATCACCTTGCCTTTGCCGGGGAGAAAATTCCCGTACTCTTCTTCTTCTCCGGTCTGCACCCGGACTACCATCAACCTTCGGACGACCGAGAGAAGATCGATCAGTTCCGAGCGCTCGACATTCTTGACCTTGTGGAGGCCGTAACCCGCCGACTGGTACAGCCCCATCAACCTGTACACTTTGTGGAAACGGACTCGAGCAGCGCTCTTCTCGGTGCATCGTTCGGTTCGCCTGTCTTCGGCGTTGTGTCCGAGCCCTCGTGGGAAGCTGACGGAGTGTTGGTGACGGGGGTCAAAGCCTCGAGCCCCGCCTTCGCCGCAGGTCTTCGCCGCGGAGACATTATCGTGGGGTGCGATGGGGAAGCCGTCATGGACCGGTTGGATCTGGTCGAGCAGTTGAAACAACCCGACGCGGGTATTGCCACGTCCCACCCTCTCCTGGTCCTCCGGGGAGAAGAAATCCTGACAGTGATGCTTTCGGCGAACTAGGCTGGAAGGACCAACGCGGTTGACACCTACCACACGATCCGTGTCAGTCCGTCTTCGTCCGTGTCCGCCCGTCTACAACGATCAAATAAAGATCTCTTGATCGGGAGGGTGCGAAGCCGGAGGCTCGTCGTCCTGAAATACCCGCGTCGCCACCGCGTTTATCGATTTAAGCAGGGTCGAGAAACGGATTGCAGGGTGGATGACTGCTCGGTGCACCCGGAACGTCTGCGTCGAGAAATTGCTGAGCACCGTGTCGGCAGCACTGTCGAATTGATAGAGATATGAACGGGCGCGATCCGCAAAACTCGCCACACTCTGGTCCAGACTCCTCACGACGTCGGTAAGGCTGGCCAAAAGCTCGGGTGTTTGCCCCTCCACCTCGGCGAGCCTAGACGGAACACCTTCTGTGTGGGACAGCAACTGACGCAGGGAAGATGTCCCCGCCTGAACGCGAGACAGGAAGGAAGAAAGGGCCGTTTGATTGGCTCGCAAATGCTTTCCGGCGTGTGTAAAAAGGATGAAAATCACGACCGTCTGCAGCAACATCAGCAGGCTCATCACCAAGACGGCAAACCAGGCAAGCCCGGGATCGAGAGCGACATCTTGAGACATGTCAAAACGTTACCACAAGCGGCTGCTACTCGGCTGGGAATCGTCCTGCAACATTTCCTTGCGTCCTTTGCCGCTGATGTTGGCGAGCGACGGGGCCCTCGAGGTCAGGACATGGACGAGGATGTAGATTGCAAGGAAAACATAAAAAGCAGTAATACTTAGCAGAAGCGTCAGGACAGCGTAATCACTCATGTCTGATTAATCCTTTCTGGATAAAAAGATGCAAAGAAGATGCCAAAGACTACAAGGATCAACTAAAATTTTAGCAGAAACGTCAGGGGAGGTTAAATGAACGGAAAAACGGTGGCGGAATCGCGGACGACCATGACCGAAGTGGTGCTGCCGAACGACACGAGCGCGTACGGCATGATTCTCGGCGGCAAGGTGATGCATCTGATCGACATGGCTGGCGCGGTGGCCGCTTTCCGCCACTGTCGGACCCCGGTCGTTACTGTTTCGGTCGACTCAGTCCGCTTTCTGAACCCCATTAAGGTAGGCCACCTGGTCCTGCTGGAGGCAGTCGTCACACGCGCTTTTACCACCTCGATGGAGGTGGAGGTGCAGGTTCAATCCGAGGAGCCCCTGACGGGAAAGCGCATCAAAACCAGTGACGCTTTTCTCACTTTTGTGGCGATCAACGAGGCCGGACGCCCGACCGTCATTCCCCCCTTGATCCCGGAGAGTCCGGAAGAGAAGAAGCGCTATGAAGCAGCGCTGGAGCGCCGCAACCGCAGGCTGGCCCAGGCAAGGGCGGAGGAATAAAGAAGGGGCGAAGGGGCGAAGGGGCGAAGGGGCAAAGGGGCGAAGGGGCG
>Ga0209593_10000154_pt1 | contig 36912 bp, 31 predicted proteins | sample PPLLaktember2015_3_FD_187260 | JGI IMG/M metagenome (GOLD analysis project Ga0209593, IMG submission 187260) | Freshwater sediment microbial communities from Prairie Pothole Lake near Jamestown, North Dakota, USA - PPLs Lake P7 Core (6) Depth... | ecosystem: Environmental > Aquatic > Freshwater...
CTGTGCTGGTAAAAGGCACCGATGTGGCAATCATCCTTGTCTCCGTGGTCATCATCGGCTTCCTGGCCGCCTGGTACCCGATCCGCTATCTTACGTTGCATTATGTCGATAATATTTCTCGCAAAGACGGAGAGACGCAAAGCAATTCGTGATAAAATGAAAGTTTTCAAAAAGGTTTAGAATATATCATTGTTTTTTAGCATCTTAGCATATCCATTGGTTCGTTATTGGAAAATTCCTGAATTGATGAATGAAAATGAACTGTCTGCTATAATTGTAGACTGCTGCTTCCGTATCCATACAAAATTGGGACCCGGCCTGTTAGAGTCAGTTTATGAAGAGATATTATGCTATGAGCTTAGAGAAATTGGAATCTATTATACCAGACAAACAGGCATCCCAGTCTATTATAATGAATTGATACTCGAATTAGGTTTCAGGGCTGATATTATTGTTGAGGAAAAAGTGATAATCGAAATTAAAAGCATTGAAAGTATTGCACCTGTTCATAAAAAACAACTATTAACATACTTGAAGCTTACTGGTCTCAAATTGGGTTTGCTGGTAAATTTTAATGCCGCTTTAATTAAAGATGGGATAACACGGATTGTAAACAGACTTTAGCCAAATTTTCTTCTTCAACCTACCCTTCGCGACCTTGCGTCCCTGTCTGCCGGCAGGCAGGTTTGCGAGAAAAATACATCTCTCTTCCGCCTTAGCGTCTTTGCGCGAAAAAACATTTCTCTTTACTTATTTAAAGTCTTTTATCCATAGGAAATTCCGGCCTTCCGGATCAACGAAACATATTAATAACTATTTCGTAAACACTCATATTTCAACTATTTTGATCATTCTTCATAGCCCAAAAATATAAAAACGACCTTCATGAAAAGATTAATGGTTTGTATGCTGTTCGCCTTGGTATTGCTGCCTTCCCTACTTTCGCAGGCCATCAGGTATGAGATCAGGGTGAAATACAAAAATTCCCCTTCCGGCATCACCGCCGACATAACCGTCCTGGTTAAAGAGGGAACCCCGAACTTCACCTATTATCTTATGACTAATGACCCGATGAAAGGCCGGGTCCTGATGCAATCGGATCCATCCCGCGACAAATCGCACGTATTCAAAGGTGTTGCACCGGGAAAATACTTCATAAAAATAGAGGACGATTTGGGACTGCCGGCCGGCAAAACCATTGAAATCAAGGAAAACGACAACAGACAGAATTAATATCTCATCCCATGGCAATCCGCAAATTCAAATATCAAATGGTGTGGCTGCTGGCAATGCTTTTTGTCTTTGCCGGCATTGATGCGCAGACCATTACCTTCACCCATAAAAACGTCACCTGCAATGGCGGATCGGATGGGGAAATTACAGTCACTATCACCGGGGGAGCCTCAACCTACCGGTATGTTTATTATAAAACCTTCATGCCTTCGGAGAGTGATTCCTTTGGTCCTACTACCAATCTGTCCCATACTTTCACAGGTTTTGGCCCTGATTATTACACGGTGTTTGTCAGGGATGTGATTACCGATAATGTGCTCGACTTTAATACGATCCAGGTTACGCAGCCGGCTGTACTCAGTGCAACGGTGGCATCCACCAACATAAACTGCTTCAACGCAAACAATGGCACCATTACGATCAGCAGTCCCACAGGTGGCTCCGGTGCTTATGAATTTTCTGTTAACGGAGGTGGGTCCTGGCAGGTGTCTGGAAATTTTACCGGTCTGCCCCCGGCCACCTATGTAGTGCAAATCAGGGACAGGAATGCCCCGGGCTGCATCAGGACATTGAATGCAGCGCTTGTCATAACACAATTTGCACAGCTGAATGCCACGGTAACAGCTACAAATGTTACCTGCTTCGGAAAAAATAACGGCAGCATAGTCATAAGCTCCCCGACGGGAGGATCAGGAGCTTACCAGTACAGCCGCAATGGCGGGGTAACCTGGCAGGCAGGCGGTACCTTCTCCCCACTGGCCCCGGGAACATACAACATTGTCATGCGTGATGCGGCAGTCCCCACCTGTACGCGTACCCTGAACGGTGCGCTCCAGATCACCCAGCCTGCCCAGCTGCAGGTTACCGATATTAACATCATTAAAGGAGTCACCTGTAACGAAAGTAGCGACGGACAGCTCCAGGCTGTTGTCGTGGGCGGAACTGCGCCTTACACCTATGACTGGTATATCAATACCGCCCCTTCCGTATGGACAACGATCAACCAGCACAATCAATCAGCCACGAACCTTCCCAAAGGATGGTATGAAGTCAGGGTCAATGATGCCAACAATTGCGGCAGTCCAACACCTGCCTCGGCCCGTGAGGTTTTCCTCGAAGGCGCAACGGACAGCATCCCACCGGTCTTCATATTCGATTCGGCTGCTGTTGTAAGCACCTGCCAGGGACAATCGAACGGATCCATCACGATATATGCCCATGGCGGCGTATCTCCGGCCCGGTACTCCATCACTACCGGCGGTGGCAGCGGATACCAGGGAAGCAACCTTTTTTCAAACCTGGCTGGTGGGGCATATCAGACCTGGGCCATGGACAGAAAAGGATGTAAAAAGAGCGGACCGGTGAAAACAGTTGTCACCACGCCAAATTCGCCTGTAAGCGTCAGCATAACAGCCAATCCTCCGGGAAGCATTTGTCCCGGCACCTCCGTCCTCTTCACTGCTAACCCGGTGAACGGTGGCACAACTCCCGCTTACCAGTGGCGGCTGAATGGATCCCCCGTGGGATCGGGCGTTCCAACCTATTCAAATTCCACGCTGGCAGCCGGTGACCAGGTGAGAGTGATCCTCACATCAAGCCTGCGGTGTACATCAGGGAATCCCGCCACATCAAACACCATTACAGCATCCCTGTTAAGCCCGCCGGCAATTACAGGTCAGCCGGTAAGCCTTGTACAGTGCGCCGGTACAAACGCTACGTTTACCGTCACAGCAACCGGATCGGGGATAACATACCAATGGAGAAAGAACGGGGTCAATATAGCCGGGGCCATTAACGCCTCCTATACGATCAACAATATAGGTCCTGCTGATGCAGCGGGTTACACAGTGGTCATAACCGGAACCTGCGGAACGGTCACATCCAATGTGGCTACGCTTACCATAAGCACCGCACCGGCCATCACCTCTCAGCCTGCCAGCATCACGCAATGTGCGGGTACGAATGCCACATTTACGGTAACAGCGACCGGAACAGGCCTAACCTATCAATGGAGAAAAGGCGGGGTAATTATCGCCGGGGCTGTCAACCCCAGTTATACGATAAACAACATAGCCCCTGCAGATGCCGGCATATTTGATGTGGTGATAACCGGCACATGCGGAACCATAACATCCAATACAGCAACGCTCACGGTCAATACGGCGCCGGCAATTACCGGCCAGCCCGTCAGCCTGACACAGTGCACAGGCACGAACGCAACCTTTACCGTAACTGCAACCGGAGCAGGGCTCACATACCAGTGGCGCAAGAACGGTGCAATCATTGGCGGAGCCATCAATGCATCCTATACGATCAACAACATAGCTCCTGCCGATGCCGCGACTTATACAGTTTTAATAACCGGTACCTGTGGCACAGTGACTTCCAACGGTGCGACCCTAACTGTGCAAACGGCACCCGTCATTACCGCACAACCTGTGAGCATTGCACAGTGCAGCGGAACCGATGCCACCTTTACGGTGACCGCAACAGGACCCGGACTTGCCTGGCAGTGGCGCAAAAACGGAGTGAATATTGCGGGAGCAAACAATGCAAGCTATACGATCAGCAACATCGGCCCGGCCGATGCAGCAACGTATTCTGTTGTGATCACCGGCACATGTGGCAGTATCACCTCAAACGGGGCCACATTAACGGTGAACACAGCCCCTGTCATTACAGCACAGCCCGCCAGTCAAAGTCTGTGCACGGGAGCAAATGTGACATTTACCGTTACGGCTACCGGACCAGGCCTTACATATCAGTGGCGGAAGAACGGTGTGAATATTCCCGGTGCGTTGAATGCTTCGTATACGATCAACAATATTGCACCGGCGGATGCCGCCAATTATGATGCAGTTGTAACGGGAACGTGCGGTTCCGTCACTTCAGCAATTGCCATACTTACCGTGAATACTGCCCCGTCCATTACGGTACAGCCTGTCAGCCTTGTCCAGTGCACCGGTACAAATGCTACCTTTACTGTGACGGCAACGGGCACAGGATTAACCTACCAATGGCGGAAAAACGGGGTAAACATACCCGGGGCAATCAATGTCGCCTATACGATCAACAATATTGCATTAGTCGATGCGGCTACTTATACTGTATTGATTACCGGCACCTGTGGTACAGTCACTTCAAACAGTGCCACCCTGACGGTAAATACTCCGCCTGCCATAACAGGCCAACCGGCAGCGCTTATCCTCTGCCCTGGTGCCAATGCCACTTTCACGGTGAATGCAACGGGAGCCGGACTTGCCTACCAATGGAGGAAAAATGGTTCTGATATTCCGGGTGCCACTTTTTCTTCTTATACCATCAACAATATCAGTTCAGCAGATGCCGGCAATTACGACGTGATGATAACTGGGACATGCGGTAACCTGGCCTCAAACGTTGCCAACCTTACGGTGAATGCAGCTCCGGCGATAACAACGCAGCCTGTAAGTCTTACCCAGTGTGCCGGAACGGATGCAACCTTTAGCGTAACAGCCACAGGAACCGGAATTTCGTACCAGTGGCGAAGGAACGGTGTGAATATACCTGGGGCTACAGGCAACAGTCATACAATCAATAACATAAATCCCGCCAGTGCAGGAAGTTATACGGTAGTCATTACAGGAACATGCGGCACTCTCACTTCCAATGCTGCAGTCCTTGCTGTGGATGAAGCGCCGGCCATAACAACACAGCCTGTTCCGGTTGTTTCCTGTGAAGGCACTACGGTGATTTTTAGTGTAAATTCCACGGGGGCAGGATTAAATTACCAGTGGCGGAAAAACGGTTTGAATATCGGCGGGGCCACCAGCCAGTCGCTTACCCTTACCAACATTGCATCTTCGGCTGCAGGCAATTACGACGTGGTGATCACCGGCACATGCGGAACCGCCACCAGCAATGCCGCGTCGCTCACGGTAGCAGAACAACCGCAGATTACAGTCCAGCCAATGGACCAGGAGATCTGTGAAGGGTCGGATGTAACGTTCAGCATCACCGCCTCGGGTACAGCCCTGTCATACCAATGGAGAAGGAATGGAACAAATCTGCCCGGTGAAACAACCCCAATCCTGAGCATAACTGATGCACTTTTTGGCCAGTCGGGCAATTACGATGTGCTTGTATACGGTATGTGTGACACCCTTACAAGCAGCACTGCAGTGCTTTTGGTGGATCCGGCAACTGCGGTTCTTTCTTCCGACGAAGATACCCTGGTCTGCGAAGGAAGCACCGTACAATTCAACATAACGGCCAATGGATTCGGCCCCAAAACATACCAGTGGCAATGGCTTTATACAGGAACATGGATTGATCTCAGCGACGGCGGGGATATTTCAGGTGTTTCAACACCTGATCTCAGGATTCAGAATGTGGAAGCTGCCGATTCAGGTTATTACCGCTGTTTTGTTACATCCGGTTGCGGTTCGGCTTATTCCGATTCCGTAAACCTGGATGTTAATCTCATCGTGGCAACTATTGGTACCCCGGCCCCTTTCCTGATCGACTCCACTTCAACCCTAATACAGGTGGGTGTTAAAGTCACCGACCGTTTTCTGAACTGGGATCTGGGATTTGCCCTTGTGGCGCCCGACGGTACGGAGGTAGTATTGAAATCCCCGCTGCCGTTCTGGTGCGTATTGAATCCATTCAACAACGGCGTTGATGGCCAATTCACCAATGACATTGACCCGGCATCGGGGGATACCCTTGATTACTGCGTGCTCAGTAAACCCATTACAGGTACCTTTGCCGCCACGGGCAACTGGAATGTGCTGCACGGGAAAGATCCGGCAAACGGCGCATGGCAGGTACGGGTTTATGATGCGGACAAATCAGTTCCCGACCCGGATGGATTCATCAGGCTTGCATCCCTGTCGTTCACGGACCTGGATGCCAACGGGGATACAGCCGTGATCAGGTATAATTCGGGAAACATCAATGAAGGCATTTTAAATCCGATAAGCGGTGAATTACGGCCCACATCCTTCGTGGTTCCGATACGCCTTATGACCTCATGCTTCAATTCGCAGGATGCAAGGGCTGTTGTTACCGTAAAGGGCGGCATTGCACCTTACACTTACCAGTGGAGCGGCCCCACTTCAGTTCCGGATGCTGCACAGGTTGACCTGGGAGCAGGCACCTATACGGTAACGGTTACGGATGCACTGGGATGCTCATCCGTTGCCAGCGTGGATGTTTCAGCCCCTCCGGCCATCATAATTGATGATGTGTCTACTTCCGATACCCTGATCTGCTTCAATTCCGCAGATGGTTATATCCGTGCGAAAGCAAGCGGCGGGACGGGTGAGATCAGTTACCGCCTGTTGCCCGGCAATATACCCTCGGCTGTAGCGGATTCGGGTGTATTTCTGAATCTTACCGGCGGAACCTATACCCTCAGGGCAACCGATATCAATGGTTGTTCCCTGGATACCGTCATTACCATTGAAAGGCGTCCCGAGCTGACAGTTCAGATCGACCTGGTACCGGTGGTCGGTACGGAATCCGGGAGCATAACTCTCACTGCTGCTGGCGGAACACCTCCTTACCGCTATTCCATTGATAACGGGACCACACTTCATTCATCGGGCGTATTTGACAGCCTGTCAGCCGGTATTTACCCTGTATATGTTGAGGACACCAATGGCTGCACATTCTCAGAGGATGTCAACCTTTCCATAATTGAATTGCATGTTACGGTGATCAAACACGATATTTCCTGTTATGGTGCTGCCGACGGGGACTTCCTTCTTACCACGGTGGATGGCGTTGCACCTTATACGCTTACTGGCAGCTGGCTCACAGATCCCTATGTATCTGCCGATGGCCTGATTTCCTTTACGGGACAGACCTCAGGTATTTATGATCTGTGGATAACCGACAGTGAAGGCGCCATGTTTATCGACACTGTTGAACTGGTGGAACCTGAAGAAATACTTGCCGTGGCAACAATTACCGATGCAAGCTGTACCTCCCTTACCCTGGATGGTGCCATATCCCTGGCCGCAGGCGGCGGGGCCGGCAGCCTCTCCTACTCATGGAACAGCGGGGAAACCACACGCGATCTGACCGGTATTGAAGCAGGCAACTACGAAGTAACCATTACCGATACAAACCTGTGTTCCGCCCTCTTCACCTTTACCGTTCCCGGAACAAACAGTGCTGTTGCGAATGCCGGTATTGATGATACAATATGCCCGGGTTCGGAATACCAGCTCATAGGGAATATAGGCGACAGTGTTCACTGGGAGCCCGCCCTGGTGACCGATGATCCGGATATTTTCAATCCCACGATCAGCATTATGACGGCCACACCCTTTTTCTATACAGTATATCAAAACGGATGCACCGACCGCGATACGGTGGTCATCAGCGCATTCGAACATATCGGCATGGATATTTATGATCCGTCGAACGAGGTGAACATTGACACAGCACTGTACCTGCTTGAAGGAGAAATGTATACCATGGCCGCGACGCCGGGGTTTGAAAGTTACCTCTGGGATCCCGCTACATGGCTGAGTGATCCGACATCCCAGGCTGTACTGGTATCTTCAGCAGATAACATCTGGTATACCGTATACGGAACCACTGCGGATGGCTGTGTTGAAACTGATTTTGTACACGTGGTGATTGCCCGTAAAATTGAAATATTCACAGGGTTCAGCCCCAACGGCGATTCATTTAACGATAAATGGGTCATCAGGCATGCCGAAGAATACGGCGAACGGATCCATGTGAAAGTCTTTAACCGCTGGGGTGAACCTGTTTTCGAATCCAGGGGATACGGCGGTTCCGATGAGTGGGATGGTACCCGTAACGGCAGGCCGATGCCGGTGGGAGCATACTACTATATTATTGATGTTGATGACGGTAAATCGAAACCGTACACAGGAACAGTAACTATTTTAAGATAAAACGATGAAACGCTTTACCTGTCTGATAATATTCTGCCTTGGCGTGGGTCTGGCTGCCACGGCACAACAGAACCCGCTGTCCACGCTGTTCATGACGAATCCCTTCGTGCTGAATCCAGCCCTGGCCGGTACAAACAACTATTTCCAGGTCATATCGGGAAACCGGTTCCAGTGGGTTGGATTCACGGACGCGCCGATTACGAATTCCCTGAGCATTTATGGCCCCATGGTCAAATATCCCATGGGATGGGGCGGAACAATAAGCTATGATGTAGCCGGACCGGTGAGCATGGGAACGGTGCACGGATCCTATGCCTATCACTACAACATCAATGAGGATATGAAGATCTCCATGGGACTAAACATGGGTATCATGCAGTACAAGATCGACTTTGCAAAAATCGAGATGGAGGTTGATGATCCCACCATGAATGCCAAGGAGAGTTATTATCTGCCTGATGCAAATCTGGGTGCTTATTTTTATTCCTCGACCTTTCATGTGGGATTGGTGGTATCCCATATCCTGAACAACAAGATCAAGATCGGCACCGATCCGACAGGTGACAGCCGGTTGAAAAGCCATTTCTATCTTACGGGAGGGTATAAATATTACATCAACCGGGAATGGGCAATTGAACCGAGCGTGGTATTGAAAAAAGTGTGGCCGGCCCCGTTCCAGCTTGATTTCAATACAAGGGTATGGTACCGCAACATGGTATGGGGCGGGCTGTCTTACCGCACCCAGGAAGCCCTGTCATTTTTACTCGGATATACATGGGAAAGAAAAATATATATCGGATATTCGTATGACCTTGTCCTTAATCCCCTCGGTGCCCATAACCTCGGCTCACATGAGCTGATGCTGGGTTACAGGTTTAATGACATCAAGGAGTAGGCGGAAGGCTGTAGGCTGTAGGCTATAGGGCTGCAGGATGGGCCTTGTGAAGAGTTCGGAACTACTCCTGAGTTCCGAACTCTGTTGGGCTTATCAATAACAGGTCGTGCGGAGTCGTGCGGTCTCGCTGAAGAAAATAACAGTAATGCCGTTGACCTTAATATGAAAAAAACCTTTAGATCATCCCGTTACTTACTGATATTGTTACTTATCATAACAATATTTTCCTGCAGCCGCATCCCCAGGCGTTATATCATCCCACCCAAAAAAATGGTGAATGTACTGGTCGACATTCATCTGGCCGATGGCATGGCGGATGAAAACATGAGACACAGTTCCGGGTTTGTGCTGGATTCCGCATCTCTTTACGGATCAGTTTTCAAAAAATATGGCGTTACGCGTGCGCAGTTCGATTCCACGATGAATTATTATTCCGAGCACCCTGATGATCTGCAGAAGATGTACAACCAGGTAACGGCCCGCCTCAAAAGGCTTGAGGATGAGCTGGAGGCGGAGCAGGGGGAGGAGAAGAAGGAGTGAGCGGTGAGAGGTAAGTGGTGAGCGGTGAGCGGTATTCATAATTCTCCCTTTAAATTTTGCCGGTCCGATCATTTTAGATATTTTTGCGCAGCCAGACAATTCCGGCCCTATAGTTCAATGGATAGAACGGAGGTTTCCTAAACCTTAAATCCAGGTTCGATTCCTGGTGGGGCTACAATCAATACTCCTATAACCATGATATACAATAATATCATGGTTTTCTGTCTTATAATTGGAAGCATACTTTAAACAAAAAGTAACTTTGTCATTCAAAATCGATAAACATGTAATCTTCAATTTTCATATTTTCGTCGCAAATTTTTATCATTTGCCTTAAATCTGCATTATGTTTATATTCAATCCGTAATTCGAACCCTGTAAGGGCGATGAGCAATAGCATAGGGCAACGCCCTGTGATTAAAGCAATTAATGTATAAATACTTATAAGCTCTGTAAGTGCGACATCAATAGATGAAATTTTCTTATGTTGACGCATATGCCCTCCTGGGCTGCCGCCTGTTTTTGCTTTCAATGGGCCGTAACCCCCACCCGGGCGAAGTTTACCCGCTACAGTCATGCGGTGAGTCTGATGGGATCCATTTCGAACCAACATATGGTTAATGTGTTGATATTAAGTATGTTAATTATAATTTAATAAATAATACCAATTCAGTGTCAATCCTTAAAAACAAAAAAAATCCCAAGTAATCAGATTTAGTCGCAGCAGGTTCAGATTAAGTGTAAATTTGTGATTAAATGTATATTGAGGTGCATAAATCTCTTGCACGTTTTGCCTGGTTGTCTATTGCAGCGGCCTTGATTACAATTTCACTCAAAACCGCTGCCTATCTGTTGACGGGTTCAGTCGGCCTTCTTTCCGATGCAATGGAATCATTCATTAACCTGGCCGGCGCACTTATGGCTTTGGCAATGCTAACGATCGCTGTCCGGCCGGCAGATGAAGACCATGCATTTGGACATAGCAAAGCTGAATATTTTTCGAGCGGTGTCGAAGGAACCTTGATCTTCTTAGCCGCTGCGGGTATCGGCATAACTGCTGTTCAAAGACTTCTTGATCCCAAACCGCTGGAGCAGATCGGCATTGGTCTTGGAGTATCTGTTCTGGCCTCCCTGGTCAATTTGTTTGTTGCAATAATTTTGGCTCGGGCAGGTAAAAAATACCAGTCAATTACGCTGGAAGCTGATGCCCAGCACCTGATGACGGACGTCTGGACATCAGCAGGTGTGCTTGCAGGTGTTGGTGCAGTGGCTGTGTCGGGGTGGCAATTTCTTGATCCGGTTGTAGCTATTATTGTGGCGGGCAATATCGTTTGGTCCGGCATACGCATCGTACGTAAATCGGTAATGGGTTTGATGGATATAGCTCTTCCTCCTGAAACACAAAATACAATTCTGAAAGTATTGGAATCCTATAAGCATAAGGGTGTACGTTTCCATGCACTTCGCACCTCACATCAATTTGTATCACTACATGTGATTGTTCCAGGTAGTTGGACAGTTCATGAGGGTCATCAACTTCTTGAACAAATCGAAGCCGATCTTCGTGCCAAAGTACCAAAGGTTACAATATTCACACATCTTGAATCTATAGATGATCCAGCTTCCTGGGATGATGTCATTTTAGACCGGAAAGCAATATCTGACGATAATAATCCGGCAGCCCCCTTGAATCAAAAGGATGAAATCGTCAAAAAACCCAATACAATGAATCATTAGGATTCGGGTATGTGGCTTGTTTCCCACAACGTCATTCATACCGCAAAGCATCAACCGGGTTGGATTCCGCAACCCGCACGACATGGTATATGATCGTTAACATGCACAGGATTAAAGCCGCGGCCATAACCATCAGGTGTATGTACAAATTTTGGTCTACGCGGTATGCAAAATCGTTCAGCCATTTTTTCGTTCCGATCCACGCCAGGGGCCAGGCTATCAGGTTGGCAACAAATACAATGAACAACATGTGTTTTGCAAACAAGCCTATAATTGAGATGCTGTCCGCTCCCATTGATTTTCTGATCCCCACTTCCTTGGTTCTTTTTCCCGTTGTGTACGAAGCCATGCCCAGCAATCCAAGACATGAAATAAATATCGCCAGCACCGTAAAAACGGCCATAATATTCTTTGCCGCTGTTTCCCTTCCATATATCCGGTTGAATTCCTGATCATAGTAATAGTAAACCAGGACATCATCACGGGTAAACCGTTCCCAAACACCCTTAACTTTCTGAATAACCTTTTCCCGGTCATCTGCCTTAAACCGGACGGAATAATAACCATCATAAAAAGAGGGATTCAGGAAAAAAATAAAGGGTTGAATGGGAGTATGCAACGACTCAAAATTAAAATCCTTCACAACACCGACAATCGTTGAATAGGTCCGGCGTCCGTCGGGATTGAACAGCCTCATGCCTACAGGTTCATCCCAGTCAAGTACCTTCGCTGCTGTTTCATTTATAATGACTGCATTCGAATCTGAAAAATCACGGGAAAACCACCTTCCTTTTGTGACCGGGAGATCGTATGTTATATTAAACTCGTAATCAACGTTTGTCCCGTGAAAAAAAACCAGGTCTTCAGGATTCTTACCTTCCCTTGAGAATGCAGTTTGATACAAGGGCCGGCCGAATACGCCGGATGAAATGCTTACGGACTGTATTTCAGGTATTTTTTTTAAATCATTGATAAAGGGCTCCACTTGCCCACGCAGCGGATCGGTGCGTTCAATTATAACCATGTTTTCCCTGTTGAAACCCAGGTCAAATTTCTCCAAGTAGATCATTTGACGGTACACGGTGATGGCCGCGATGGCTGTTGCAACTGACAGTGTAAACTGAATTAATATCAGGATTGTCCTGAGAAGCATTCCCCTGCTGAATTGCCTGATCTTACCATGAATGGCCGAAAGCGGTTGAAATGAACTGAGAAGGAATGCCGGATAGCTTCCGGCAAACAAAGTTGTGATAACCATCAATGCAGCCAGTCCTGAAATAAAATACGGATTAAAATCGATTATTCTGAAATTCCGGTCCATGATCCTTGCAAACGGTATTTGCAGAATATCCACCAATATAAGGGCAATAAAGGTTGCGGCACATACATGCATAAAAACCTCTCCGAGGAACAGGAGTGCAATTTGTCCCTTTTTGGCTCCGGATATCTTTCTTATTCCTATTTCCCTGGCCCTCACGGTTGCCCTTGCGGTTGAAAGGTTGGTGAAATTCACACAGGCCAGGATCAGGATAAAGACGGCGATGCTGGCAAGGATATAAGTTTGTTTGCTATTGCCATGCTCGGTAAGACCGTCACTGATGCCGGCATTCATATATATATCCGATACAGGTTGAAAATGGAATGTGTAAATGTCTTTGGAGTTCAGATAATCCTGCACCGACAAATTCAGGTACCGCTGCAGATCAGGCGCTATATAACCTGCAATTGACTTATCAATTTTGCTGTTGAGTTGTCCGGGATCGGCCATGCGATCCAGACGGATATAGGTGAAAAAACCCCCGCCCAGCCAGTTGTTGGTTCTCAGGTATGGATTGGTGTTCATGGATGCAACCATATCGATTTTCAGGTGGGAATTGGAAGGCAGATCTTCAATAATCCCGGTGACTGTGTAAACAGCCGTATCATTACCAAAATTATTCTCAATACGAATTGCTCTTCCGACAGGATCTTCACTTCCAAAATACCGCTGTGATGCAGAAGCGGTCATTACAATGGAATTGGGGGCACTCAGCAGCGATTTTGGATTGCCGGACAATACCCGGTATCCGAAAAATTCAATAAAGTTGCTGTCAGCATAAAAGAACCTGTCCTCGTAAAAGTGTTTATCCTCATAACGCACCGATCTGTTCCAGAATACTTGGCAACGGGTTGCCGATTCAACTTCGGGAAAATCTCTCTGCATGGCATCAGCAAGCGGAAAAGGGGTATGTCCCTCGCGGAGGGATTTTCCACTCCATGTACCATCGCTGTAGATCCTGAAAATCTGCCTGTGACGGGGATAAAACCTGTCATAACTCAATTCATATATTACATATCCTGCAATAAGCATGGTGCCAGCAAGGCCAACTGCAAGACCGAATAAATTAATAGCGGCATAGACCTTATCTTTCACGAAATGCCTGAAAGCAGAGTAAAATATTGATATTCGCATAATCACAAATATTAATATGTGAATAATTCAAGGAAGGCTATATTACGGGATATCCCGGGGCATACTGAACGCGAACGATGTTTTTTCTCAAAACCGCTTCCGAAATATATAAAAAAATTCCGGGAAACGCATGCGGGCATCTCGTCGATTATTTTGCCCTGCTCCTCTATTCTGCAGGCAAGTCCATTACCATATCGAAAAACAACATTAACTTTGCAAACCTGTCAGGGAATTAACAATCCTTTGAAATTCAGTACAAATTGATATCTAATTTCAATTGCCATGCACTTTAAATCTTCCCTTCTCACAGGGATTACAGTCCTATTGATCTGTTCATGCAGCGCCAAATCCGAAAAAAAACCGGCCGCTTCAAGAAACAGGGACATAGGATTTATCGAAGGGATTGTAGCCCGTCCCACGGTACTGCAGCAAACCATCATTGTTTCCGGTACCCTGAAGTCGAATGAGGAAACTGTGCTCATGCCGGATGTGGCAGGCCGGGTGGTCGTCATTAATTTCCAGGAGGGAATGCATGTAAAAAAAGGCACCCTGCTGGTACAACTTTTCAACGACGACCTGAAAGCTGAACTTCAGAAGTTGCAGGCACAGCTAGAACTTGCAAAGCAAACCGAAAAGAGGCAGAATGAGCTGGTAAAAATCAGCGGGATCAGCCTGGAAGATTATGATCAGGCCGTTCTGCAGGTGAATTCCATCCAGGCAGATATCGAAGTGGTTAAAGCCCAGTTGAGAAAAACTGAGGTCATTGCCCCCTTTGACGGCACCATCGGGCTACGCAATATAAGCATTGGCGCCATTGTAACTCAATCGACCCCCCTGGCCACCATACGCCAGCTTGACCGCCTGAAACTTGAATTCAGTTTCCCCGGTAAGTATATAGCTGAAGTTAAAAAGGGTACCAAACTGAACTTTACGGTACAGGGTATGAATGAAACCTTTAGTGCAATCGTGATGGCCACCGAGGAAGGGATTGATGCAGGCACCCGGAATCTCAAAGCCAAAGCCATTGTCAATCCGCGGGAAGGAATGCTTGTTCCGGGCATGTACGCCAACATCCGGCTGGGTCTTAAAGAAAATAACAATGCGCTTATGATCCCCACCCAGGCGATTATTCCGGAGGAGCGGGGTAAAAAAGTCATTCTTTCCAAAGGAGGCAAGGCGGAATTTGTGAGTGTAACGGCCGGTGTACGACAGGCTGACAATATAGAGATCCTGAGCGGTATCGAATCCGGTGATACGGTTGTTACGACAGGCATTTTGTTCATCAAGCCCGGATCAAACCTGAAATTTGCCAAAGTGAACTGATATGACACTTTCTGATCTAGCCCTGAAAAGGCCCGTGGGTTCTGTGGTGCTGAGCCTGATTATCCTGCTTTTTGGAATGGTGGGCTATACATTTTTGGGCGTACGGCTGTATCCTGCCATCGATCCCCCCATCATCAACGTCCAGACTGTCTATACCGGTGCAAATGCCGAAATCATAGAATCACAGATAACGGAGCCTTTGGAAAAGGCGATCAACGGTATTGAGGGAGTAAAATCCATTTCTTCGTCCTCTACAACCAGTACAAGCAATATCTCCGTGGAATTTAACGTCGGTGCCGATCTGGAAAAAGCCGCCAACGACGTACGTGACAAAACCTCCCAGGCTACCCGAAGCCTTCCGCAGGATATCGATGCGCCGCCTGTTGTATCCAAGGCTGATGCCAACAGCGATCCCATCATTATCATGTCGGTCCAGAGCACCAGCATGGATGCCCTTGAGCTGGGCGACTTTGCCGAGCGGGTGTTGCAGGAAAAACTGCAGACCATCCCCGGTATCAGCTCCGTGGGATTATTCGGAATAAGGCGGAAGGCGATGAGGTTGTGGTTAAATCCCGAAAAAATGGCCGCCCACAATGTGACGGCCCAGGATGTGAATACAGCTCTTAACAGGGAAAATGTAGAACTGCCGGGTGGAAAGCTGATCGGAAAATCGACGGAGGTAATCGTTAAGGTATATGGCAGGCTGCTGACCGAGGATGATTTCAACAACCTCATCATTCGCCAGGCCGATGACCAGATTGTCCGGTTCAGCGATATCGGTGATGCGATGCTCGGACCCGAGAATGAAGAGGTAAGCGTAAAGCTGAACGGTGCCGAAGGAATTTCCCTGGCGCTTATTCCGCTTCCGGGGGCGAACCATGTTGAAATAGCCGATGAATTCTATAAACGGTTTGAGGAAATCAAGAACAATTTGCCCGATGGATTGAACCTGTACATAGGGTATGACAGGACCGTGTTTGTGCGGCAATCCATCCATGATGTGATCGAAACCCTGCTGATAGCTCTATTCCTTGTTGTTATAATCGTATTTCTGTTTTTCCGCGACTGGAAAATAGCCCTGCGGCCCCTGATCGATATCCCGGTATCACTGATCGGTTCCTTTTTTATCATGTATATCCTGGGATTTTCGGTCAATGTGCTTACCCTGCTTGCGATCGTGCTTGCCACCGGACTTGTGGTAGATGACGGCATTGTAGTGACCGAAAATATCTATAAGAAAATTGAACAGGGCATGGACCGCTGGAGCGCGGCTTTTTCCGGCACACGTGAAATTTTCTTTGCTGTTATCTCCACTTCGCTTACGCTGGCTGTGGTATTCATCCCCGTTATTTTTCTGCAGGGCTTTACCGGCAGGCTATTCCGTGAATTCGGAATTGTTGTTGCCGGTGCGGTTCTTATTTCCGCCCTGGTGTCCCTGACATTGACCCCGGTCTTGAATGTCTTTCTTACCAGCAAAAAGCAGAAACACTCTCGTTTCTACAATGCCACGGAACCATTCTTCGCCGGCATCGAAAGCAGATACCGAAGCGGATTGAGTTCCTTCATTCAGCATAAATGGATCTCTTTCCTGATCCTGGGCCTCTGCATCTTGTCCATCGGGATCTTTATCTACGGTAAAGTGCTGAAATCAGAGCTTGCCCCCACGGAGGACCGCAGTGTTATCCGCACCTCATTCACCGCCCCCGAGGGCACCAGTTTCGATTACACCAGTGCGCTGGTGGATCATATTTCACAGGTTGTCATGGACTCCGTACCGGAGGCACGCCTGACTTTCACCCGGTTGGGCAGTTTCGGTTCGAGCGGCGCCAACAGCGCTTTCATGAATAATTTCCTGGTACAACCTACTGAAAGAAAGGCTTCCCAGCAGGAAATATATGAGAGAATGGTAAACCTTTACAAACAGTTCCCGCAGGCGCGTATTTTTCCCAACCAGGAGCAGACGATTTCGACATCCCTTTCTTCGGGCTCTCAGCTGCCGGTTCAATTTGTCCTGCAGAACCTCGACTTCAGCAAGATCCAGGAAGTGCTTCCCAAATTCCTGGATGAAGCCCGGAAAGATTCCGTATTCGGAAATGTGGATGCCAACCTCAAGTTCAACAAGCCTGAGATCAATATTACCATTGACCGTTTTAAGGCCACCGATCTCGGTATCAATGTGATCGATGTTTCCAGTACCCTTGATTTTGCGCTGAGCGGACGCCGCTATGATTATTTCCTGAATAACGGCAAGCAATATTCCGTAATCGGCCAGGTAGATCGGGCTGATCGGAATAAAACGGCCGATATCAGTTCCCTGTATGTTCGCAGCAACAAGGGAGACATGGTTCAGCTGGATAACCTGGTCAATATTGAGGAAAACAGCAATCCCCCAACATTGTACCATTTCAACCGTTACAAATCCGCCACCATAGGGGCATCCCTGGCCCCGGGATTTACCCTGGGCGAAGGAATTGAAGAAATGAATAAAATTGCGGGCAGGCTGCTTGACAATTCATTTCAGACCTCCCTGCTGGGACCTTCGCGTGATTTTGCCGAAAGCAGTTCAAATACATCCTTCGCATTGCTGTTTGCTCTGATCCTGATCTACCTGATCCTGGCAGCACAATTTGAAAGCTTCCGCGATCCTTTTATCATCATGCTCACCGTTCCCCTGGCCATTACGGGGGCCATGCTCAGCCTCTGGATCTTCGGAAAGACCCTGAATATTTTTTCCCAGATCGGTATGATCATGCTCATCGGCATTGTTACCAAAAACGGGATCCTGATCGTGGAATTCGCCAACCAGAAGCGCAAGGCCGGGCTGAACAAGGCCCAGGCTGCATTCGAGGCTGCCGCAGGCCGCCTGAGGCCGATACTAATGACCTCCCTGGCGACCATTTTCGGGGCTTTACCCATCGCCCTGGCGCTCGGTGCAGGTGCCACAAGCCGCGTTCCGATGGGCATTGTGATCGTGGGCGGGTTGCTGTTTTCGCTCGTTTTGTCTTTGTTTGTAATTCCGGTCATGTACATCCTGATGGCCGGCAACAGGCAAAAAGAATCCGAACAGGTCGTACCTCCTCCCCAGGTGCACAGGGCTGACATGGTTGCGGAAAAAACATAATTGTAACATGGACATGCTTACTTTCAATTTTAATACCCTGTTTAAAAGCCACAGGAGTCTGTTATGGTTCGTGGTTTTTGCGCTTCGCTCAGGAATTGCCGCAACCCAGCCCGTACTTACACCCGAAGAAGCCGTCAGCCTGGCACTGGAAAACAGTTTCGGGATCATGGTTGCCCGCAATAATGCTGAAATTGCTGAAATCAACAACACACTGGGGGCTGCAGGAATGATGCCGACAATCAATGCAAACGGAGCCGCCGGCTTTTCCCAAAGCAACGTTCACCTTGAACTCTCCAACCGCGATACAATAACCTCCACCCATGGCCAGACCATGTCAAAATCAACCGGTGTTGCACTGAGCTGGGTACTCTTTGACGGCGGAAGGATGTTTGTCACCAAAAGCAAATTAAATGAAATTGAAGCACTGGGGGAGCTCAATTTTAAGGATACGGTGCAGCAGACCGTTTACAGTGTGATGGCTGCCTATTATAACATTGTCAGCCAGAAGCAGCAGCTTGCCTCCATCAATGAAGCCATTATCTTCAACCGGGAACAGGTTAATATACTCCAGACCAGTTTTAATGCGGGCCTTGTCGCCAAAACCAGCTTGCTGCAGGCAAAGATTGACCTGAATGTATATCTCGAGAATGCCATTAACCAGGAATATGTGATACTGGCTGCCAAACGCGTGCTCAACCAGATTCTGGCCCGTGATACGGATGTGGATTATGAAGTCATTGATTCAATTTCCGTTAATTATATCCCTGACCGCGACGAATTGCTCCGGAAATTAAATACGTCGAACCTTAACATAATCAAAGCGCAGAAACAATTGGACATTGCCCGGCTTTCCATGAGGGAATATGCCGCTTCACGTTTTCCGAGAATTAATTTTACGGCAGGCTATAATTTGTCCCAGATTGACAATACCGCCAGCAATATACTGTTTAACCGTTCCTATGGCCCATCCATGGGTGCAACCTTCTCATTCCCGATATACCAGGCCGGAAATATAAACCGGCAGGTATCCACAGCCCGGCTCCAGATCGAATCGGCTTCATATATCTTTGAAAATGTCAAGCTCAGGGTCAGCACGCAGGTGCAGAATGCGCTGACCCAATTTGAGAACCAGCAGCAATTGCTGAATATTGAAATGGAAAATGAAGCGCTTGCCAGGGAAAACATTGAAATAGCCATTCAACGGTTGCGGCACGGGCAGTCGAATTCCCTGGAAGTGAGACAGGCACAGGAGAGTTATGTAAATTCTCATACCCGGAGGATCACTTTTGCCTATAATCTTAAAATTGCTGAGACAAGGCTGAAACAGCTGGTGGCGGAGTTATAGATGCCTGTAGCACCGTACCCAGTCCACATCCACTTCGGCGGGAAGTACCGACCCGTTCACATCCTGGTAAAGGGAGGAGCTGATGTTTATATACATCGGAACCTGTGGCACGCCCTGGCCGGTGGAATAAATCGTAACGCCATTGATCCGCCAGGTCAGCCTGTCTTTTGTCCATTCAAGCGAGAAGATCTGAAAATCACTGCCATAACGGCTTCGGCTCAGGGAAGCGGTTTTCTTTCCCACCCTTCCTTTCGCATTGGGATCCCCGAAATAACTTCCCACGACAATGTCCCTGGTTGCCCTGGCCACATCGATATGGGGTATCATAAGATCGGCTATCATCCAGAAAGCATGGTTCACCGGATGATTCAGGTTAAACCGGATCTTGGCTTCAAATAGTCCGTATTGCTGGCGGAACTGGTGACCCGAGTTGATTATCCCTGCAGTATATTCGAAATCGTGCGGATAAAAACCAAGGGAAGGGCTCCATCTTTTCCCGTTAAATTTCTGCTTGCGGGTAATGATCCTGAGTACGCTGTCCGAAACCTGGATATTCTGGTCATCGGGAAAGAACTGTTTCTCCCCCTCATTTACGTAACTTTCCTTAAGCAGCGCCGCACCCCAGAAATAACGGGTAAGCCATTTCTTTTTATCCAGCTGCTTCGATTCAAATTCGTCTGAAAAGACAGGTTCCCATTGTTTGATATAATCGAATTTTTTTGAATTGCGGGTTTTGAAATACCATCGTATCCTGTCTGATTTTTTCTGTGTGAGATAGGATTGCTCAAGTTTATACTCTTCGGACATTTTCAGTTTCTGGCTGCCGGGAAGTTTCATGTAATCCCTGACCTTCTTAAATTCCTCACTTTGAACATATTTACCCAGCTTTTCATACAACGCGATTTTTTCAGAGCCTATCATCAGGGTGAAATTCACATAATCCCGTGACTGCTTGAATTTAAAATAGCTGCGTATGCGCTCCGATTTTTTAAGAAGCCTGTATTCAAGGAGTTTTTGAAATTCAGGGGATTTCTTAAACTTTTTGCGTCCCAGTTCCCTTTTTTTCACTCCGAACTCCTCTGAACCTATCAAATTCTCCAGGGTATGGAAATGTTTCAGGTCGTACGATCTGTCAAATTCGAGAAAATCCCTGAGTTCAACGGAATCCTTTGTTTTATAATACCTGATTACTTCCTTTTGACCCTTCAGCTTCAGGTATTCCTTCTCCTTGCCATGTTCCGGGGTATCTGAATAGCGGCTGCCTGCGATGCTCTTTTTCTTCAGGATAAATTCCGGCGAAAGCACTTTTTTTTCCAGTTCGAGAAATTCGGCCAGTTCCCTGGACTGCGAAAAGGTGGCAAGATCAACATACTCCTTTCGCAAAGCGTCCTGCTGGGTCTCATAATCCTTTGTTTTCGGAACCAGGCCGAAAAGTATTTTAAGATTGATCATCGTTTTTGAATTGAAGTGGCGTCTGGAAAATTAAACTGAAAATTGCTTGTCAAGATTGTATAGTATCGTCTCTTTTTGATAAATATACGAAAAAGAAAATTTTAGGTTAATTTATTCTCGCAGAAAATTGTCCTGCAGAAAATTGTATTGCAGGAGAGAATTTCTCGCAAAGACGCTAAGACGCAAAGACATTATTATTGGGTCCTGGCGTCTTGGCGAGAGATATTAAGACTTTGATTTAGCTGGTGACTGCCAGGATGCTGATCGTATTGGCCTTTACCTCGATGATACCGGAAGCGATATTGATAAGCTGCTGCTGGTCACTCTCGGTGATCACCTTAATCGTACCTGCCACAAGGGTGGAAATGATCGGCGCGTGATTCTTCAGGATCTCAAAAGATCCCTGGGCGCCGGGTACCTGCACCAGCTTTACCTTTCCGTCGAAAAGACGCTTTTCCGGGGTAATGATTTCAAGTTTCACGATCAGCAGGGTATTGAATTAACTTTTCTGTGCCTGGGAGATAAGTTTTTCTCCCTTGGCAATGGCCTCCTCAATGGTTCCCACCATGTGGAAGGCAGCTTCGGGAAATTCATCCACCTTACCATCCATGATCATGTTGAAACCCTTGATCGTATCTTCAATGGAAACCCACACACCGGGGGTTCCGGTAAACTGTTCCGCCACATGGAATGGCTGTGAAAGGAAACGCTGGGCACGCCGGGCGCGGTGCACTACAAGCTTGTCTTTTTCCGACAGTTCATCCATACCGAGGATTGCAATGATATCCTGAAGTTCCTTGTATCGCTGTAGCAATTCCTTCAGTCTTTTTGCCGTGTCGTATTGTTCTTTTCCGATAATCTCGGGAGAAAGGATACGCGATGTCGAATCGAGCGGGTCCACGGCCGGGTAAATTCCAAGTTCCGATATCTTACGGCTCAGAACCGTAGTGGCATCCAGGTGGGAAAAAGTGGTTGCAGGTGCCGGGTCAGTAAGGTCATCCGCGGGAACGTAAATTGCCTGAACCGAAGTGATAGAGCCGCGCTTGGTGGATGTTATGCGCTCCTGCATGATTCCCATTTCCGTAGCCAGGGTGGGTTGATATCCCACTGCAGACGGCATACGGCCAAGCAATGCTGAAACTTCCGATCCGGCCTGGGTAAAACGGAAAATATTATCCACAAAGAAAAGAATATCGCGTCCGCCGGATGCATCGTCCCCGTCACGAAACGACTCTGCAACTGTAAGTCCGGATAAGGCCACGGTAGCACGGGCTCCCGGAGGCTCATTCATCTGCCCGAACACCAGGGTGGCCTGTGACTGCTTAAGGGCTTCAGGATCCACCAGCGAAAGATCCCAGCCGCCTTCTTCCATGCTCTTTTTAAAAGCCTCACCGTATTTAATAACACCTGATTCGATCATTTCCCGGAGAAGGTCGTTCCCCTCGCGTGTTCTTTCGCCAACTCCGGCGAATACGGAAAGCCCCGAATATTTCTTGGCTATATTGTTGATGAGTTCCATGATGATGACGGTTTTTCCCACCCCGGCACCACCGAACAGTCCGATCTTTCCGCCCTTGGGATATGGCTCCAGAAGATCGATTACCTTGATCCCCGTATAGAGAACCTCTGTTTCCGTGGAAAGCTGATCATATTTGGGGGGTATTGCATGGATTTCGTAACCGTTTTTTTTATCTACCTTGCTGAGCCCGTCAATGGGATCCCCGATCACATTCAGCAGCCGGCCGCGGATCTGTTCACCCACAGGCATCCGGATGGCACCTCCCAGGACTGTGGCTTTTATTCCCCTCCGCAATCCGTCGGTTGAATCCATGGCAATAGCCCGGATTGAATTTTCCCCGATGTGCAACTGGCATTCCACAATAATTACCTGTCCGTCATCCTTGGTAATTTCCAGGGCATCGTGAATATCAGGCAATGCACTCCCGGCACGCTCAAAGCTTATATCTACAACAGGACCAATAATTTGTATTACTTCACCCACCAACTGTGTCATTATAGTATACTTTTAAAATTATTGTCACAAATATATTATTAAAACGATTACATTGAAATTTTTGTCATGAATATTACTCTACCGCGAAATTTGCGAAACCCTCCTTCGCGATGTTACGGCGGGCAAGCCTGCCTGCCAACCTATAGCCCTAGCCAGGCAGCCAGGTCTGCGAGAATTTCTCCGATTTTCGTACAATCATCAAAAAAAACCTCTAAATCCTTACGGCCATGCGTACCTTTTCCTACATTTGTAATGCAAAGTTAAAACAACATAATCTACTTACAGTATGAAAAAAACTCCTAAATTCTTTGTTCTCAGCCTTATGCTGGTTTTGTTTCTTCCGATGGCAAACCTGAATTCCCAGACTTTTGACCAGGGTGATAAAGTGCTGAGTTTCGGCCTTGGGCTTGGATCGACTTATGTTGCCTGGGGATCTGCCAATAAGACGACCGTACCCCCTATTTTTATTGCCGGTGATTACTGCCTGCGGGAAGATCTCGGACCCGGTAATCTGGGTGTTGGTGGTATTCTGGCTTATTCAGCCTATAAATGGGAATATGGATTTTCTGATTACTGGTATACCTATACCACTTTCTTTATCGGTGCCCGTGGTACATACCATTTCACAGATCTGGTTGAAGATCTGGATTTATATGGCGGAGTTGTTCTGGGTGCAAAAATTGTAAGTTCCAAGGAACATGGTGATGCCCTGGGATACAATTATTCAGCTAACAGCAGCGGTGTTTTGTATGATATTTTCGCAGGTGCCCGCTATTATTTCTCCGATAATTTCGGGGTCATGGGCGAACTGGGTTATGGTATTGCCTGGTTGAAAATCGGTGTTTCATTAAAGTTCTGAACTTAAGATATTAACATATATCCGGGTTTTTCCGAATGGGTAAAATCAACCATTCGGAAAAATCTTTTTTTTTGCTTTTTTAGCCTTGGTTTTGATCTCCTGCCTATCTTTCAACACCCCTTTTGAAAATTTTATGTCACCCTTTTTAATCTTGCCCGTATAAGAAGGCTGATTAGATTCTGACAATATCTCATATCAATTACATGGAGAACAAACTGATTTTTTTCGTGGATGATGACAAAATGATGCTCAATCTGATGGAATACACCTTCAAATGCCGGGAAGGGTTTGAAGTATATTCATTTTTCTCCGGTGAGGAATGTATGGAGCATCTGGGTCTGAATCCGAGCATGATTGTACTTGACTATTACCTGGGTGAAGGGGAATCCACGGCAATGTCCGGCCTTGATACCCTGAAAAAGATAAACGAAAATTCCCGAAAGATCCCGGTTGTCATTCTCAGCCGGGAAAAGGATGTGGACCTGATCCGGAAATTCCTTTATTATGGTGCTATCCGTTATGTGATCAAAGATGACTTTTTCATCAACACCCTGATTGAGACAGTAGAAGATTACTTTATGGAAAAGCTGGATTGAGAAAGTGAAAGACCTCCTCCTGCTCACTCCAAAGGCTGATAACTCCATCCGTCCGGCCCAAAAGTGAGTATCCCGCAAGACCCCTGTCCCTAAAAATTCCTTTGCAATTGTAAAATTAATTCCTACTTTTGCACCACTTTTTTTTATTCGGCTGGGTTGAAATCAGAAGATCGATATGGCATTCAATTCAAGGGGCTGAAGGAAGGGATTCATGATTTTGAGTTTATCATCGGCAAACCGTTCTTTGATGAATTTTCACGTCTTGAGGTTGCAGATGGCAAAGTAATGGCCCATGTCAGCCTGAACAGGAAAATTTCTTTCCTTGACCTGGATATACGGCTTACCGGTTCTATCCGGGTTAATTGTGACCGGTGTCTGGAGCCCTTTGATATGGAAACAGATTATACCGGCCATCTAGTGGTAAGGTTCAGCGATAAGGATGAGGAAGGGGATGACGAGCTTATTTTTCTGCATCCCGAAGATCATACGCTTGATCTGAAGCATTATCTGTACGAGTGTATCAGTGTAAGCATTCCTTACCGGAAAGTACATCCGGACCTTCCGGGCGGCGAACCCGGGTGTGACCCGGAAATGTTGAAGAAATTAAATGAATTGATAATAAGTTAGAAATTTATGATCGCAACCATACAACCTGCCTGCCAACATACAACTTACAACCTACAACCTACAACACATAACACACACTAACAATAAGAAAAAATGCCCAATCCTAAACGTAGACATTCGAAACAGAGGCGAGACAAGAGAAGGACGCACGATAAGGCTGTTGTCCCCACCCTGGGAACCTGCCAGAATTGTGGTGCAGCCACTCTATACCACCGGGTTTGCCCGGAATGCGGATATTATAAAGGAAAGCCTGCCGTTAAGAAAGAAGTAGCCTCCTGACACCCGGAGTGAAGGAATCCTGATCGGCCATGAAAATCGGAATTGACATTCTGGGCGGTGACTATGCGCCGGAGGCAACCGTTCGCGGTTCCATCCTGGCCATGTCGGAATTACCTGCCGGTTCCCGGCTGGTGTTGATCGGAGATGAAAATATCATCCGGAACATTTGTCTTCGGGAAAACTTCGATCCTTCCGTATTTGAAATCATCCATACCACAGTGGGTATTGACATGGGAGAACATCCTGCGCGGGCTTTTATGCAAAAGCCTGATGCAAGTGTTGTCCTCGGATTCAGACTGCTTGCCCGGGGCAAAATTGATGCTTTTGCCAGTGCCGGAAATACCGGGGCTATGATGGTAGGGGCCATGCAGGTCATCAAATCCATTCTGGGAGTCATCAGGCCATGCATAGCTGCCACGGTTCCCCGGCCTTCGGATAAACCGCTGCTGTTGCTGGATGTGGGACTCAATCCCGACTGCAACCAGGATGAACTTAACCAATACGCCATTCTGGGCAGCATTTATGCCCGGCAGGTGCTGAATATTCAATTCCCCAGGGTTGGCTTGCTGAATATCGGCGAAGAGGAGGGGAAAGGAAATCTTGTTACAAAAGCTGCATTTCAGCTGATGAAAGGCTCCCCGAATTTTAATTTTATCGGAAATATTGAGGGAAATGACCTTTTCGCAGATAAAGCCGATATCATGGTTTGTGACGGATTCGTGGGAAATGTGATGCTGAAGCAGGCTGAAGCTTTTTATACCATGATCCGGAAACGCAAAATTGTGGATGAATTTTTTGAAAAATTCAATTTTGTCAATTACGGAGGAACACCGGTTCTGGGAATCAATGCCCCCGTGCTTATTGCTCACGGAATATCAAATGATGTGGCCATAAAAAACCTTTTGTTGCATGCCGCAGGGGTCATTAACGGAAATCTGTGTGAAAAAATTAAAGAAGCATTTAAATAATGACCAGAATAAGAGCTGCCATAACAGGTGTAGGGGGATATGTACCGGACTACGTGCTTGATAACAATGAATTAAGCAGGATGGTTGATACCAGTGACGAATGGATCATGCAACGGATCGGCATCAGGGAACGACGAATTCTGAGGGACAAAGGCAAGGCAACTTCCTTCATGGGTTCCAGGGCAGTGAAGGAACTCCTGAAAAAGACCAATACTGATCCGCAGGAGATCCAGCTCCTGATATGTGCTACCGTTACGGCTGATATGCATTTTCCGGCCACCGGCAACCTGATTTCGGATAAGGCGGGACTAGTAAATGCATTCAGCTTTGACCTGGGTGCAGCGTGTTCGGGATTCATCTTCGCCCTGGAGACAGGCCGGCGTTTTGTTGAATCGGGGGGGTATAAAAAGGTGATTGTGGTGGGTGCTGATATGATGTCGGCCATCACCGATTATTCCGACCGCAGTGTATGCCCGTTATTCGGGGACGGAGCCGCTGCTGTACTCCTGGAACCGGCACAGGATGAAAACTATATCATCGATTCAATCCTTGCAGTCGACGGATCGGGCGTCAAGAACCTTCACATGACGGCCGGAGGATCCCTTCACCCGCCCTCACATGAAACAGTGGATGCCCGACAACATTATATATTTCAGGAAGGTCAGGCTGTTTTCAAGGTGGCTGTTTCCAAAATGGCCGATGTTTCTGCAGAGATCATGCAACGCAATAATCTCAACCACAATGACATAAAATACCTTGTCCCGCACCAGGCCAATTTGCGCATTATTGAAGCCACGGCCAGGCGGATGGAAATCAACAAGGACCAGGTGATGATCAACATTGACAAATTCGGGAATACCACCGCCGCCACAATTCCTTTGTGCCTCTGGGATTATGAAAAACAGCTCAGGAAGGGTGATAACCTTATCCTTACCTCCTTTGGCGCAGGGTTTACCTGGGGAGCCATTTACCTGAAATGGGCATATGATCCGAAATAAAACCGGGATCCCCGCGTTAAAAATATACAACTGCCCTTTAATTCTATTTTTGAACTTGCAGACGGACAATATATAATTGTAATGTATATCTTTGTTGACGGTCAGCAAAAGTTATATATTTAAAAATCTGACGCTCATGGCAAAAATGATGGAAACAGAAAATAATGTAATCAATCAGATCGGGGTTGGCACCGATATAAACGGTGATGTTTCAACCAACGGAGATATCCGCTTCGACGGAAACCTGACCGGCAATCTGAAGACAAAGGGTAAGGTTGTAATAGGTGAAACCGGGGCTGTAAAAGGTGAAATCTCCTGCAAGAATTCCGTGGTGGAAGGAAAAATAGAAGGCAAAATGGTAGTAGGCGAATTACTTACCCTAAAAGCCACATCCAGTTTCACGGGAGACATAGTTACACGGCGGCTCGCCATTGAGCCCGGTGCCAAATTCAGCGGCAATTGCAACATGTCTGCAGAAAATTCTACTGCCTATGGATCAAGAGAACCGGAAAAATCTCACGAAGAAATCAAAAAGTCTTAATGATTATGCCCGGTATTCAGGCATGGCATTTCAAATGATTGCCATTCTCGGACTCGGCGTCTGGGGCGGAATAAAACTTGATGACCGGCTGAATATGAAATTTCCTTTGTTTACGGTGGTATTGTCTTTTGCTGCCGTATTACTCGCCCTGTATACAGTCCTGAAAGACTTTCTGCGAATGAAAAAAAAATAACCATGATATCCGGATTAAAAAATTTCCTTATCTCTCTTTTCCTGCTTTCCCTGATCCTAGCGGTTACGGGTATCCTTCTCTTCAAACTGGCCTTCCCCGAGTGGTATTTTCCTTTTTTCCCTTTCCTTGTCCTGATCTTCCTGATCGTGAACTCGGGCTTTATCATTCTTTTCTTCCGGTTTCTGGGTCGTTCCAACAATGTGTTTATCCGTGGATTCATGATATCCACGGGCATTAAACTTGTGATGTACCTGATCCTGATCCTTGCCTATGTACTGACCACTCCGAAATCGGCCATTCCCTTTTCCGTTACCGTATCCCTGCTTTATATAGCCTATACAGCATTTGACTTATATGTAATGCTCTCCATGCTGAGAAGAAAAAAAGAAAAAAAATCAATGTCAAATCAGTTGTCAAATTAGTTTTCTATATTTATGGCCACATTTTTTGGATATGCACAGCAAGATTTGTAGCGCAATAATCTCAGTCGCATTGCTTTGGGTAATGACCTGCGGATTTGCCGAAACCCCTGACCTGCAGGAAACGGCCGGTTTACCTGCCGGGCATGAAAATGCGAAAGAAAATGAAGCCTTTAACCCGGGAAATTTCATTTTTGATCATATCAGGGATGCCCACGAGTGGCACGTATTGACCATCAATCATAAACACATAAGCATTCCCCTTCCCGTGATCCTGATCAGCAAAAACAAGGGATTACAGGTATTCATGTCCGGTAAATTAAAGCATGGTGAGGTCTCTCACAATGGTTTCAGGCTTGAAACGGCAGGGGAAAATAAGGGACGGATAATCGAAGAGGACGGATCCAAACCACTCGATCTGTCGATCACTAAAAACATAGCGGCCATGCTTTTTGGCATTGCGCTGATATTCTGGATTTTTCTTTCCATTGGCAGGAAATACCGGAAAAATCCTCTGAAACCACCTTCAGGCCTGCAGTCTTTTATTGAACCTGTTGTTACCTTTTTGCGCGATGATGTGGCCAAACCGTCCATCGGTCCGCATTATGAGCGTTACATGCCCTTCCTCCTTACAGTCTTTTTTTTCATCTGGATCAACAACATGCTGGGGCTTATCCCCATTCCGCCGGGTGGAGCAAACCTGACCGGCAATATTGCCGTTACGATGGTCCTGGCATTATTTACTTTTGTTATAACCAATGTCAGCGGGAACAGGAGTTACTGGAAGCACATTGTCAATACCCCCGGGGTGCCCCTCTGGCTTAAGATGCCCATACCCCTTATCCCCCTGGTTGAAACCATCGGGCTGTTCACAAAACCCTTCGTCCTGATGGTCCGGCTATTTGCAAATATTACCGCCGGACATATCATTGCGCTCGGATTTATCAGCCTGATCTATATTTTTGGTGAAATGTCGACCGGACTGGCCTATGGGGTTTCCATAGTGTCGATCCTGTTCAACATATTTATGTTGTTTCTTGAATTGCTGGTCGCTTTTATCCAGGCTTTTGTATTTACATTTTTATCAGCCATTTACTTCGGCCTTGCCATTGAAGAGCACCATGAAGAACATGCGGAACATGCGTGAATTTTTTGTTTACTAATTTTAATATATCCATTATGTTAACTATTATTTTGGAAGCTACAGTAGGTGCAGGATTAGCCAAGCTTGGCGGTGCAATCGGAGCCGGACTGGCTGCTTTGGGTGCCGGTTTTGGTATTGGCCGTATCGGTGGTAGCGCCATGGAGGCAATAGCACGTCAGCCGGAAGCATCGGGTGACATTCGTGCCAACATGATCGTTGCTGCAGCCCTTATTGAGGGAGTTGCTCTTTTTGGTGTAATCATCAGCCTTTTGGCTGTTGTGTTGGAGATGTAGTGATTGATTAACCCGGGAACCGTACGTTTGGTGCGGTTCCCGGTTTTAAACCTTTAAAAATCATACGCTATGGATTTGCTTATTCCCGAAACCGGGACAATATTCTGGTCGTTCATCGGATTTTCGATCACCTTTTTCATTCTTGCCCGCTTTGCCTGGAAACCCCTGCTTAAGGCACTGAAAGAGCGTGACAATTCGATAGCCCAGGCTTTGCTGGCCGCAGAAACGGCAAAGCAGGAAGTTACACAGCTGCATTCCGATAGTGAAAAAATACTGGCTGAGGCGAAAGCCGAACGGGACAGGATCATCCAGGAAGCCCGTGAATTCAAGGAATCCCTGATAACCGAATCGCGTGAACTGGCGCGGAAAGAAGGACGCAAAATGATCGATGATGCCAGGGAAGCCATTAAGAACGAACGTGCCGCTGCCATTCACGAAATCAAAAAGCAGGTTACGGAGCTTTCAGTGGCCATTTCCGAAAAGATCCTGGTTCAGGAACTTTCCGACCCCGGCAGACAGCAGGAGATCATTGAAAAATCACTGAGCGATATCAAATTTAATTAAACGGACTGAACTTACTGTATGAACCAAAGTAAAATATCCGTCCGCTACGCTAAAGCATTTTTCAGTCTGGTAAAGGATTCCAATACCTTTGATGTTCAGAAAAAAGACATTGAAACCCTTCTTCAATACATACAGGAAGTCCCGGAACTGCAGTTCCTGATCCAAAATCCGGTAATAAAATCACATGAGAAGATCGGACTTTTCAGGGAGACATTCCGGAATTCTTTCAGTGAACTGACCTTTACTTTTATCAATTTTGTTCTCGAAAGCCGGCGTGAAGAGTATCTTGCCGGTATGTGCCGCTATTTCCTCCATCTGCTTAAAGCCGAACAGGGAATTCAACCGGCCGAACTGGTCACAGCTGTTCCCATTGATGAAAAACTGCGTCAGTCGATTATTCACATGATATCACGAAAATTCAAAAGACGGGTTGAACTGAATGAAAAAGTTGATAAGGAAATTGTAGGAGGATTCATACTCCGGGTAGATGACCAGCAGATCGATGCCAGCATTTCGAGCAAGCTGAACCGGATAAAGAACGAATTGACTAATTCACAATCTTGATCGTATTATTAAAACAATATTACAATGTCGGCGCTTAAACCATCAGAAGTATCCAAGGTTTTAAAACAACAATTGCAGGAAATAGACATCCGGGCCGAGCTTGATGAAATCGGAACGGTATTGCAGGTAGGTGATGGCATTGCCAGGATATATGGCATGTCAAATGTATATTCTAACGAGCTGATCGAATTTGAGAACGGTGTCCGCGGAATAGTTCTTAACCTGGAGGAAGACAATGTCGGCGCTGTACTGCTCGGTGCAAGCAGTGATGTAAGGGAAGGTGACACGGTGAAACGAACGGGACGCATAGCGTCCATTCAGGTGAGCGAGGGAATGCTCGGCCGGATTATCAATACCCTTGGAGAACCTATCGATGGAAAAGGCCCCATTACCGGGAAAACCTTTGAGATGCCGTTTGAAAGGAAAGCGCCGGGTGTGATTTACCGCCGTCCTGTAAATGAACCCCTTCAGACCGGTATCAAAGCCATCGATGCCATGATCCCTATTGGCCGCGGCCAGCGTGAACTGATCATCGGTGACCGGCAGACAGGAAAATCCTCGATTGCCATCGATACCATCATTAACCAGAAGGAGTTTTATGACAAGGGAGAGCCTGTTTACTGCATCTATGTTGCCATAGGCCAGAAAGGTTCTACGGTTGCCAACATTGCGAAGACACTTGAAGCATACGGTGCCATGCCCTATACCGTGATCCTGATGGCAACGGCGTCGGATCCGGCTGCCTTGCAGTTCTATGCGCCGTTTGCGGGCTGTGCCATCGGGGAATATTTCAGGGACACCGGCCGTTCTGCCCTGATCATCTACGATGACCTGTCAAAGCAGGCTGTTTCCTACCGAGAAGTATCCCTGCTTCTGCGACGTCCTCCCGGAAGGGAAGCCTATCCCGGCGATGTGTTTTACCTTCATTCCCGTTTGCTTGAACGTGCAGCCAAGATAATCAACAGCGATGAAGTGGCAGCCCAGATGAACGATCTTCCGGATATTCTGAAACCCATTGTAAAGGGTGGCGGATCCCTTACAGCCCTGCCTATCATCGAAACACAGGCAGGTGACGTATCTGCCTACATACCCACAAACGTGATCTCCATAACCGACGGACAGATCTTTCTCGAAACCAACCTGTTTAACTCCGGGGTAAGACCTGCCATAAACGTGGGTATATCCGTATCCCGTGTGGGCGGAAGTGCACAGATCAAATCAATGAAACGGGTTGCCGGCACGCTCAAACTCGATCAGGCCCAGTACCGCGAACTGGAGGCATTTTCGAAATTCGGCTCCGACCTCGATGCCGCTACGCTGGCTGTACTCGACAAAGGCTCAAAAAATGTGGAAATCCTGAAACAACCGCTTCACAGTCCCTTGACGGTTGAAAAACAAATTGCCATTATTTACTGCGGAACCCGTGGTTTGCTGACTGATGTGCCCGTGGATCGGATCAGGGTCTTTGAAGAGGAATTCCTGAATATCCTGGAGCTCAAGCATAAGAATATCCTGGTCTCCCTTAAGGAAGGAAAGCTGACGGAACAAACCGAAAAACAGCTGACGGACATCGCAGCGGAAATCGTGGATCGGATTAAATAACTGATTTTTTGGATGTTGCAATTTTGTAACTGATTATGGCCAACCTGAAAGAAATACGGATCCGCCTGAACTCGGTGAAATCCACCCGGCAAATCACCAGCGCTATGAAGATGGTCTCCGCCGCGAAACTTCGGCGTGCCCAGGAATCCATATTGCAACTCAGGCCGTTTTATGTGAAATTGCAGGAAATTCTGCGGCATGTAAGTGCCAATATGGAAGATGACTACGGGAATGCTTTGGGCAGATCGGCAGATTACGGAAGGGTGCTGATCGTTGTGATCACGTCCAACAGAGGTCTTTGCGGCGCTTTTAATTCCAATATCGTTAAAAGAGCGATCCAAAGCATACATGAACAGTCCGGTGAAGCCTACAGGACCGGAAAACTGGATATCATTGCCATCGGGAAAAAAGGTGCTGATATCCTGAAATCGAAGAATTATAAAGTGGCGGCGACCTACCATCACCTGTTTGACAGGCTGAATTTTGAGAATTCCAAAACAGTGGCCGACCAGATTATGCAGGATTTTGTGAAGGGCAAATACGGCGTTGTCAAACTTATATACAATCAGTTTCGCAATGCTGCCGTACAGGAGGTCACCGAAGAGTTGTTGCTTCCCGTTCTGCAGACCCATGAGACGGAAGACCGGTACGAATCCCATTTCGACTATATTTTTGAGCCCTCCACCGGAGAAATTTTTGACGAAATGATTCCTTACGCATTACGGATCCAGTTTTTCAGATCCCTGCTTGAATCGAATGCATCCGAGCACGGAGCCCGCATGACTGCCATGCATAAGGCAACCGATAACGCCACCGAACTCATAAAAGAACTTGACCTGACCTATAACAAAGCCCGGCAAGCCTCCATTACCAAGGAGATCCTTGAAATTGTCGGCGGCGCTGAAGCACTAAAAGCCTGATTGATATGAATGCCCGTCCCCGTACTGCCGATGTTAACAGCAGGAAGGACTGGCTGTTATGTCTTCCCTTTTTTTTGTTTTTCATCCTTCTTGCAATACTTACCCTTAACCTGCCTTTTTTCTGGGATAAGGATATCATGTATTCAAGGGCAGCACACTGGCTGCTTCAAAATCGGTTCAGCCTGGAGCTGCCCAATGATCTGGATCCCGGATACCCGCCTGCCCTGGGATATTTGCTTGCAGCCGCATGGAAAGATTTGGCATATCCCTGCCGGCTATGCACCTCATCATGCTTCCTTTCACCCTGGGCATAATCTGGCAAACCTGGTTGATCCTTAAACAGTTCCTTGCTGCGGGTAGGGAACTTCACCATGGGACAGGAACGATGGTCATGATCCTGGTCCTCTCTGACCCGGTTTTTCTGGCCCAAACCGTGGTTTATTCAACCGACCTGGTAATGCTTTTCTTTATGCTCCTGGCAGTCAATTCGGTCCTTAACAACCGTAAATGGTGGCTTGCCGTGGCGGTGACGGGACTCCTGTTTTCCCACATGCGGGGGGCGATGGTGGCAGCCACGGTGGGACTGTTCGACCTGTACAGGAATGGTCACCTCAAACAGCCGTTGCATACCTTCAAACAAATCCTGCCCTATTTACCCGGCTTGCTCATTTTTACTGCATGGATGCTGTTTCACTATCAGACCACGGGATGGATCGGCTATCACCCGGAATCACCGTGGGCTGGCTGCTATGAGCTGGTCGACGGGGCAGGCTTCCTGAAAAACTGCGCCATAGTCCTGTGGCGGCTTAATGATTTCGGACATGTATTTCTCTGGATAGCCGTGGTCATCATCCTGGTTCCCCTTATCAGGGCCGGATCAATCCCCCCGGAACCCGTCCGTTCGATCCTCCTGCTGCTTCTCGTTTCCCTGGTGCTGATCCTTCCGCCCATGCTGATCTATAAAATTCTGAACGGCCACCGCTACCTCATTCCGGCCTATTTTTTCCTTTCCCTGCTGGCAGCTTACCTGCTGTTTGGAACGCCCGGCAGAACGCGGTTCAAAAAGATACTGGCATGCATTGCCATTGCCGGCCTGCTGAGCGGTAATTTCTGGGTTTACCCCGATAAGATCGCCAAAGGATGGGATGCCAGCCTTGCCCATCTTCCGTACCATTCCCTCCGGCACAAAATGATGCGCTTTATTGCCCAAAATCACATCCCGGTTGAAGAGACAGGATCACGCACGCCCAACACCTCGATAATCGATCATATTGAGCTTAACGGGGATCAGCGGTCATTTCCACCGGCCGATCTCAACCGTGACCGGTATGTATTTTATTCAAACATCTTTAATGTTTTCACCGATGAGGAAATCGACAGGCTGAAAAGGGACTGGGTGGTTGTGAAGGAATACAGGTGCCTGCAGGTGAGGGTGACGCTGTATGGAAGGAGTCGGTAATCGGAATCCACCCTGGAGTTCGGAACTCAGGAGTAGTTCCGAACTCTCCACCCGCATCCGGTAACCCTCTCAAAAGCTGTATTTGAATCTTAAGAATCCCAGGGTAAATGTTTGCCTGCCGCGATCGGGAAGCTTCCCGTCAAACATCTGAATAATAAAGGAAAAATCCAGGTTATCCCCGAGGGACCAGGTGACCGAAGGCCCAATATAATACCCTTTAATACCCGGGAAATATAACACAGCAAGCGATGCATTCAGCAAAGGGGTGAACGGATAGCTTACCTGGGCAAAGAGGTTCCACTCTGTGAATGACAGGTCTTTTACTGTCAGTGGCCGCTGATAAAATGACATAAAGTCCGTTATCCGGTTCCCGCCCGGTTGCTGATTATAAAGGCCTTCAAACTGGAATGAAAGCGAATTGTCAAATGTATAATCAAGTGCAACGGACACCAGGAACAATCCCGCAGAATCCGTGAATTTCCGAAGAGGATGAAAGTAGCTCAGCTCACCCCTGAATCCCATATTCCCTATTCCCCCGGCCCAGCCAATTCCCAGCCCGGCATCATCCGAGGCAAGAATGCCACCCTGTACCTGAAAATCGTACCGTCCCCTGTTAAACCGGTACTGCCCGGCTGCCGTCAGTTTCCCCGTACTGTCCGCTTTAAGCACCAGCTCCCCGGAAGACAGGGGTCCCGTAAAATAGCGCAGCCTGATGGCATCACTCCCGGGCCTTTCCGGATAATCCACATCAAAAAACGAAAAATTATTAAACCAATCGTTGGGATTCCATACCCAGGTAAGACCCCAGTTTATTCTTTGGCGGCCCACAGTCGCCTCAAACTGATTTACCGTATACTTCATCCACAGCCTGTCAACCGAGGAATTCAACACGTAGGATTTCCCGCTGGCAATATTGAAACTCATATCTGCCAGTCCGGGATCGCGTTCCATGGCCTTTTTATTCAGATCCCCGGGATCGGATCTGAAACGGTCCCCCGTGATTAACCTGTTGCGTGCCTGCAGTGAAAAAGAAAGGCGCGAAACCGGAACATAATTTATATTGAGCCTGTTATGGAGCTGGGTTTCATATATCCAGAAACCTCCTGCAGAATCAAGATCCATAACGGTTTCAAGGAAGGTAACATATCCGTCAAGGGTAAGTTTCTGATCCTGCTTATCCTGCGAATACCCTGCAAGGATTATCGCAGATGCTGCCAGAAATGTTAATATTGGTTTTATCAAGGACATTGTACAATCTGGTTAAAATAAGAAATGCGGCTAAAGCCGGAGAGATTATGACTGTCTTTATCCTTCCGCTAAAGCAGACGGCAATTGACCTAACACTCAATACCTCCTCTCCCTGCTCTCCTCTCCCCTCTCCCTTCTCTTTACTCCTTCCTCTCCCTGACATCCGTCAATATCTTCCCATCCTCAAGGGTGATCACACGATGTGCTCTTTTCACAACCCTTGCATCATGGGTGGAAAAAATAAAAGTGACCTTCTCGTCGCGGTTCAATCTTTCCATGATATCCAGCAGATTTTGGGTGGAGGCTGAATCAAGGTTCGCCGTAGGCTCATCGGCCAGTATAAATTTCGGTTTTGATGCCAGGGCCCTCGCAACCGCCACCCTTTGCTGCTGCCCCCCTGAAAGTTTCGAAGGACGGCTGTTAATTCTGTCGATGAGGCCCACCTCCTGCAGTAGTTCCGCGGATCTCTTCCTCCGCTCATGCCTTGATTTTCCCTGCAGTTCCATGATCAGCTCTATATTCTCTCCGGCCGTCAGTACCGGTATAAGGTTGTACGCCTGGAATACAAAACCGATGTTGTTCAATCGGAAGCTGATCATCTGGTTATCA
>Ga0209593_10000155_pt1 | contig 36363 bp, 16 predicted proteins | sample PPLLaktember2015_3_FD_187260 | JGI IMG/M metagenome (GOLD analysis project Ga0209593, IMG submission 187260) | Freshwater sediment microbial communities from Prairie Pothole Lake near Jamestown, North Dakota, USA - PPLs Lake P7 Core (6) Depth... | ecosystem: Environmental > Aquatic > Freshwater...
GCGTGTCGGTGCTCCCCTGGAACGCCCTGTTGAGCCAAATTTTCGAGGACCGAAAATTGGCGAGACGGGTCCCCGGAGCCGATGACCGGCGAAGGGGTGAAGTGGAAGGGGAAACCGACTACAGCCCACTGAATTTGAATTTAACTCGAATATTAGTCTTAACTTAGTGGCATTCGGGACAGTCAAGAAAAGTTTGAATTTATTTTAGCTTGACAAATAAATCTCAATCTCCTACAATCTCTTTTTTAAAACTCATTTCGGAGGAAAAATGACCAATTTAAAGAAGAAATTATCCGCGAAAGTCGTTTTGGCGCTGTTAAGCGTACTGATGCTAACCGGCTCAATCATCCTTTATGCCGCTTCTAATACAGAGATATTTGAAAGCTGCAGCGGTTTTTGTGTAAGATATTGGGTGTATAACAAATTATGGACTGCCTGCATGGATGGATGCATGTGGGCTGCTTTCAATTTATAGTTTTTGATTATGAAAAAAGTATTCTACCTCGCGCTGGTTATGGGTGCAATCGTTTTGACTGCGGGATGTTCCGGCAACCCGGGTAAAGAAGAACTGTTACCCCCACGGGATATCTCAAAATACACCCATGTGTTGATCCCTGCTGAAACATTGGAAGAAACCGGTTTCGAGCACTTCGGCGAATACGCTTTCGACCTTGCTTTTAAAGGGGATTGCCTTTATCTCCTCAATTATAATGATTATCTCATCGCTAAGTTCGATACCCGGAGTATGAAACCCTTGAGGACTTTTAAATCTGCCGAAGGACAGGCTCCCCAGGAAATGCTGGTTCCCCGCTCGTTATTTTTCGTCGACAATAAGGTAGCCGTGTTTGATATCGGGAAGCGAAATATCCTCTTCTTTAATCTTGAACTGGATTACGTGGAGGAAATCAAAATTGAAAAAAATTTCACCAAAATCTATTGCAATGGTCAAAAGTTGATGGCGATGCTTTACTACAAGGACAAGGACGTTATCGGGTTCCTGGACAGCCGTTTCGAGGTAGTGGAATCCTTCGTCCAAGCCAACAAGAAAATCCCTTTCGACCGGTTTTACCCCATGTTGTTGAATATGGTTTATTTTTTGAATGGACAAGAAGTCGCTCATGGCTATTATGTTTTTCCCTACAAACGGTGCGAAGTGGCCATTTACCACATCCCATCGAAAAAGAAATTAATGACCCTGTCGTGGGATCAACCCTTCTCGCCGACCCAAAAAGATGTGTCGGCCCGGGAGAATAATTATATCAGTTACTATACCGGGAAACACGGTCGCTATTATGTGGTAGAAACCTCCACTTTTAAAAATCTGCGCAGTAAAGAAATATTCAACCTGCTGGTTTTCGATGAAAGAGGCCGGCTCCTGCTGCTCCAGGAATTCCCTTACCGGTTTCTTAACTATACCACAGACCGGGATGACCCCAGGGTTTATTTCATGGACGACAACGAGAACATATCCTATATGGATATCCCCGGGTTGATGAAATAACCGATGCAGCGGCCCCCGTAGTGAGGTGTTTCATTAAACCGGTTCCAAAATGTTGCAATGCAAGACTTGACTCCGTTGTTCTGTTTTTTTCAATTCCACCAATATCCACAATTTTTACACAATATATTCGGATCAGCTTCGTCGGCAGTTTCTGAAATCAATACCCCACTGAGGTTATTACTGCTGCATTTGGGGCACCTAACATCCTTCATCCCCTTAGGTAAAGGCGCGTAGCCCCTAAATTCTCTTTTATCAGTCGTATCATCTGTCCAAATTATTTTTTTTTCATCCATGATACCCTCTTTGTCAACGTATTAGGCGCCATATATTTCTAATTTGCCCAATAGATTCATAACTTGACCCATTACATCTTTTCCCAGTAATATTCCCAGGCCACCATTACTACATGCTCTTTCACCGAAGGTATTAACCTGGTCCGACCTAACGCCAGAGCCTTTGAATATAATAGGTACATAGTCGGCGGAATGGCTTTTTAATTCGCAAGGAGTCGAATGGTCTGCTGTAACAATTAATAATGTTTCTTTATCAAGTTTTTGGAATATTTTGAAAGCCACATCTATTTTTTCTATAAATTCTTTCTTGCCCAAATAATTTCCGTCGTGACCAAAATTATCGGATTGTTTTACATGGACAAAGACAAAACCGTAATCTCCAACTAATTCCACGGCTTTTTCAAATTTCCCGGTGATATTGGTATTCGCTTTAGCCGTAGCTCCTGGGATATCGATAATATCCATACCCAGGTAAGACGCCACACCTTTATATAAACCACCTCCTGCAATACAACACGCTTTCAAACCGAATTGTGTGTCGAATGGCGGTAAATCAATATGCTTTCCTGCTCCTCGAACAAGTAAATAATTGGCTGGAGGTTTCCCTATCGACGTTCTAGCTTTATTCTCATCGTGTTTATTGAGAATCTCATGCGCTTTTTCCAGGAATTTATTTAAAACATTTGATGTAAATTTTGCATCTGTAGACTCATCAAGAGGGGTACAGGGTTTTATTTTTTTATTTGTACTATGGGGATCCACGTCGGATATGGCATAAGACAATCCTTTTCCACGCATAACCAGGACTGCCCGGTATCCGATACTGGGTTCCAAAATAAATTTAACTCCATCGATTTCCATCCCATTCAACGAGTTTACGAATGGTGTTCCATCTTCAATTCTTCCGGCTCGCCTGTCTATAGCAATCAAATCATCGTTTACAGTACCCCAATTGGCTCTGAATGCGATGTCTCCCGGTTGTAATTTTAATCCTATCCCGGCAGCCTCGAGGGGGCCCCTGCCGTGGTAATATTTCTCCGGGTCATACCCCAAGATTGCCAGGTGGGCCGTATCGCTGCCTGGAACAATTCCTCTACCTAATGTATACATCACGCCGCATTCCCCTTCTTGCGCGCAATTGTCGAGATTTGGAGTTTTTGCAGCTTCCAGGGGAGTCAAATTATTTAATTCGTTGATTGGCCTATCACCAAGGCCATCAAAAATAACCAACACAACTTTATTTACCATTTTTTACCTCGCGATTCAATTTTTTTTACGGGCAGTTAGAGGTCAAAATTTCTCTATTTTTTAATCTTATCAGAATGTGCTTTTTTTTTCAAGGTGTTTTTTGGGATTTTTGGGTTTTTGGTTCGCTCAAAAAAATTCAGAAAATTCGAGCGAAAATATTGCTTTTTTTTTTTTGTTGTTTTAAACTAAACGATACGAATGATTAATTTCAGGTTGGGTAAATTGACTTTACGTAAAATAAAAATAAAGAGGTGAGATCATGAGCAACATGAAAGGGAAAACAATCGTTACCGATTTTAAATTGATAGGCAGAGAGATTCTTTCTTCTTACGCTGCTTTTACCCTGGAAGGAGAAATGACCGCCCGGGTACATAGAAATGGAGATTCGTGGACCATCGTGGAACGTAATGGAATTCCAAAGGGGACATCCGACGGAGAAAACGAGGCCATTTATATCAAAAATAGTGAGGCCATCACGTCGATCAAAGACCACATTGTTCCTTTGCTTCCAAAGGAGGTCATTATAGAAAAGCCCCAGGATATCCTTGATGCTGTTGAAGAGTTTGACCTGAAATTAGTCAAGGGTGCCGGTTTTAACAAGAAAGAATGGGGAGGGAATGCTTGCCTGGCTGCATCCACATGTTTTTTTCAAACTTTATTAAAAGCATCGGGTTTCAAAGCATGGGAAATGTTGGCACCGGAGGGCGGGCTTAAACAGTTTTATTTCCCGAACATTGCATTTAATATGGTTTGTGGAGGGGAACATGTTCCTGGAACCAAACAAGATATCCAGGAAATGTTTTTCTTTACGATGAAAGATAAAACCATAAAAGATGTATTTAAAACAGCGGTTAAATTTTTCAAGGAATTCGAAGAAACTCTTGCCGATGAAGGCAAACCCACAGGAACTGCCAAAGAACGCGGTTTTTCATTTCCGGTAGCCGATAATTTCGAGGGACTGAAGCGTATTAAAACCTGTGCATACCAGTTGGGGCTTAAAGAGTTTGATTGGGCAATGGGTACGGATAATGCCTTTTCTGAACTACAAAAAAGTAAGGAATTACAAAATGCAAATCGTTATGATATGCATTTTTCAGGGAGTGGGATAAAAACACGAGAGGAGTTGATCGAATTTAATGGATCTATTGTAGATAGATTCAAGCCTAATTTTATCTCAATGGAAGACCCCGGCGGTGAAAAGGATAAAAAAGCTCATTGCATGATGACCGGAAGCTATGGCGATCGAATACAGATCGTGATCGATGATGCGGCTGTAACCCAGATGCGGTTTATTATTCCTTTCCTTGCTTCTCCCAATAGAAATGAACGTGCAGGAAATTCCGTGCTCATCAAATTGAACCAGGCCGGCACATTTACAGAGACCTGCCTTGCAGCGGAAATCGTTCTTGGACTTGCTAAACCCGATCGTGTAGAAAAGTTTTTAAAGGCTCGTGTTGATGAAAAGGGTTCATCGGACTATGAAAAAGTAATCGAACAACTTAGCGAATTCAATATCTCAAGCCTTGAAGAAGCTCTCAAAAATATTAAAAATGGCGGATTTACAGCATTTTTCTCACACCGATCGACTGAAGGCTCATCTGAATTTTTACCTTATATGCCCCTGATATATGGAGCCAAATCTCGAAAAATCTGGTTCAAAGCCGGTGCGCCAAATGGAGAACGTAATCTTCAAAATTATAATCCCCTTATTCGTGCTGAAGATGAGATGAATGCCCTGGGAATTGAGTCGGTTGTAACCGGATGGGCAGGATTACCTGAAGAAGTGAAACGTTAAATATAATAAATGTGGCTTCAGACACTTTTGTCTTGAGCTTAACTATGATGAGTTGGCTTACTTTAATGGGGAAGTCTATACTGTATGTCGATGCAGAGGTAACTTCGATTTTCTTTGGATGAGAAATCCAAGCTGCAGACATCTTTTTAAAGTTCAGCTAACTTGGTATGATTTGCCATGGAGGGTAATAATGGCTCGCAATCAAATAAAAGAATTAATTTTTAAGTACAGAGTATATTTAATCACAACGATTTCGGTGATATTGTCTGTGTCTGTTTATATCATTACTCTTTCTTCGAATAAATCTATGGCAAATGTCTTGAATGTTATTTCCCTTAGCATGATTCCTGCTTGCATTATTGGAATTCTTTGGGAAGCATTCATTAAGCAAGCGTTTGTTCAATTGATAAAAGAAGAATTCGATTTTAAAGACCAACTCAACAAATATGGAATAAAAGAAATTTTTATTGATCGAGGGGAAATCCGACTTATTAGCTCCATAAGGGATGCAAAAAAGCGGATATGGATTCTTTTAACTTCATTAAATTATTTGACTGAAACTCCAGGCATTCAAGACCAATTAATTGAGAAAGCAAAAAAGAGAAATTTTGATCTTCGAATACTTGGATTAGCACCGGATACTGGAATTGCAAAACAGAGAAGCGCTTTCAGTATAGCATTTGGGAGTTTGGAAGAAGAGATACCAATATATAAACGAAAAATAACAACCGCATTTGAAGCTAACAGAGATAGAGTCAAAAGTGGACAGATAGGTATGTACGAGTTGTTTCCGACATGTGCATGTTTTTTTATAGATGATCTGCTCTTCCTATGCCCGCTAGTATGTTTCAAACGTGGGAGAGAATGTGTTCATTTTCTTGTGTCAAATAATAACGAAAACAACCTATTTAAAGAATATGAAAGACATTTTGAAGTGCTTTTTGAAAAGGCAAAGATAATATTTGACTCGAAAAGTAATGATGAAGTAAACTGCAAAAAATAATAATCTGGTACAGGTTACTGTTTTTTCAACTCCGCTTCGAGGAAATTTCTAATTCGATTGTTAATTCTATCAAGAATTTTGGCAATAATTTCTTTTCTTTCAACATTATCCTCAGGAATATTCTCAAAGAATGAGGGATCGAAGAATCTACTAAATTCCTTACTCAGTATCTCTTCGATTTTGAAATAGTATGGGATCGAAGCACGTTCTCGTGTGCGGTAAATTATTCCATCATTTTTTTCTTTCGGCGCAAATTCCGGGTTATCCTGGGTCGCGATCTGGTAATATTGGACAATACCTTTGCCCTCCTCTTTTACTTTTCCGTTGGCATCGAAAGTGCCGTAGATATCGGGTTGAGCATTATAAATGGTGGTGTGATTGTAAGCTGAAACCTTTGCCGGCAATCCTAGACCCCGCCTTGCCCGCATTTCGACAAATTTATCTTCGGTCAATGCATCAATGAATATCCAACCGATCTCTGGAGATACTGCCGGAATGGTTATACCTAAACTCCATAAACCAAGCACACTATAACTCCATTTTCCACTATGAACATTAGTTTTTTTTAATGAAGGCGCTGCAGTCCCAACGCGGTCGAAAGCGGGAAGCGGAACAATTCCATGAGAATCTCTTCTATGTTTGATTTTAACATTTTTCATGGCCGGGCTCATTTTATTTCTAAGTTCGTTCCGCTCATCATATTCATATGCTTCAGTAGGGGCATGCAAATCAAGTGGATCAATGATATCGCAAGAAGGGGTGAGTTTTGATTCCGGGGCTATGTCCCCGGACCATTTTCGAGCCAGGTATGCTTGTTCGGTAAAGTCCCCTCGATGTGGATTCGGCGCAATCCCGGTTTTTACAAGTTGGTATAAAAATTCAAGAGTATTTATGCTATATTTGGATTCTTTGCCGATGTTAATAATATCACTTAACACTGAACCACCTTGATATACAGTGTAATGCCACTTCAGAAGGATCTCATACCTCTCGCGGTTTGTGACTATTCGACTCAAAATATTATACAAAATCAGCAATAAATCTTTTTGTTCGTCTTTATTTCGATTATCTGTTTTTATTATTTTTATTATAAGGTTTTGTGCTATCTTTAATGATCTAATCAAATGAGTTTGTTTGTTCCAGATATCATCCTTAGTAATCCATTCATAGAGATACTTAATAAAAGTATTTATCGGGCATTCATCACTTTGTTCATCCTTAATAAGTTCAATAAATCCCTTGAGTGGGTCTTTTGTATTTGTTACTGCTGACTCTCGCTTTGCCATCCGATAGGATTCCTCTTTATCCGGTGTTGCCGGTTTTTCTTTCACTGTTGTAATTGATGTGCGTTCAAAGCTCAAAAGCTCATAAAATAAGAGGTCCCCATGACGGCAAATATTCCCGATAAGATTCCGCTCTTTTTTTTTTATCTGTTGTATTGCACTGTTAAGAACACGCTCCGGTATGAGTGTGAGTATCTCTGCGATAAATTTCATTTTAGATTTTTGAAGTTCATCTGTTGAAAAAAATTGAAATTCATATAAAGAATGTATTTCATCTTTTTTTTGAGTTTCGGATTCATTAGTGTCTTTGTCTGTTCCGGGGGAAGACTGAGGAAAATTTATATTTTGCCCGACACCCCCAGGTTTTTCACCTTTTTTCTTACTTGATTTAATTGAGTTTTCATATTTATCCTTGCAAGATTTTGCATAGTTATCGAATACTTTACGAAAATCGAAAATGGCACCGCCAAAAGACCAATAAAGTTCTAAAAAAAATGACACAAAAGCAGGGGTATCGGATAGGGCAGGCATTGCAAACAGATAACGGTGGGGTAATTTGTCGCTACTATTTTTCAATTCCTCATTATATTTTTCGTCTATTTCATTCAATACCTTTGTCAAATTGTCATTATTTTCAGGGTTCAACATATTCCAGGTCAGTTTTCTCAAATTGTTTCTTACTTCTTTCTCAATCAATTCTTCGGGCTGTTGATTATTATATTCTATTGGTATGCCATTATTGTTAACAAGGCCCCAGAAAGATGCCAAATTTTTAATCTCTTTGCAGTAAGCCAACACCCCCACATCTACATAGTTGGGGACTGCAAATATTTTAAATGCATGGTCTTTGTATGAATAGATAGAGCATCGCCGCCAGAATTCTTCCCTCCGTACAAGCTGGCGCGTTCCTGAACTGACATAATCCCAAAGATTATACAATTTCCCCTGCCGGTTGAATAGTGTTGCCCAATAATCGCACAAAGAAACGACGCGAACATTCGAATGGCCTGCGCCGGATGACCCCTTAAAACTCCAGAATTCAGAATAAATCTGAGGTTTCATCACATGGATAAATGTGGTTTGCCCCCCTTTAAACCTCCTGTTATATTCTTTTACGATAAGGGAATTGATCAGGCGCTCGTTCCGGTTTTCAAAGAATAGTTTTACCGATACCCGGGGTTCTCTTATTTCACCGGCTTCGCCGCTAATCAATCCACTCATTGTCCATCCGCGGTCTGAAACGATTACTCCTTCTTCTTCTTTGAATTCCAGGGAGATAAGTCTACTGCGGTGCTCACGGCCCCTTACTTTGAGGAGGAAAAGGCCTTTTTGCAAGGCATTTTGGATTTCCAGGACTTTGAGGCAAATGATTGTGTCCACTACTGAAGCCAACACGCGTCCTATATCCTCAGCTTTACCGAAAAAGCTCTTGGTTCGGTATAAAAACATAGTAGTGATTTTCTTTTCTCTTAAAATTTGAACGAGAGAAGTCATGAAAGTTTTGAATTCAAGTTCCGTTGGGAATATTTGTTCTAGATCCGTTACACTGTCCAATACAAGCCTGCTCAAACCTTTTTTGCATTCTTCCAGTATGAAATTAACGAGTTCATCCGGTTCAAGCTGGGCTGGGGCATAGAAGTTAAATTTAGCTTTCTTTTCAGTTTTCATTTCTTCAATGAGGGAGTCGAGCCCAGCTTTTTTTTCAAAACTGCGGGTTGCCAGGCTAAGACCTTTTAAATCATTTTCGAAGGAAATCCATAAACCGCGCTCTTCATTATTGGAACTATTAATACAATCTTTCAGAAAATGAAGTCCTAATAGAGTTTTCCCAGAACCTGGGCTTCCTATAACGAGTATGGCTTCCCCTCTTTCAAATCCATTTTTTCTACCTTCTTCAACAGAGAATAAAGGAAGTAGATCGTCCAGGCCTTTGATTCCTGAACTAAGAATCGATGGCTCTTCGACTTTAGTGCCCGGCACTACGGGTTTTCCCCCATTTACTCTCTCTATTTGTTTTGCCTTCTCCCTATAATACTGTCCAATATCCATGTGCATCTGGATATTAGGAAACACCTGGATAGAAGGTTCTAAGGGATAATTGTTTTCGTCGAGGTTTACTTTTATTTTAAATGGGTGTTTTCCACTGGCAAACTCCCGTCCGCGCATCTTGGTAATTTCAATCCACCTTCGTCCATCCTTATAGCCAAGATTAATAACACCGTCTACATCATAAGATTCAAACCCTACATGGCCGGGTATAATTTCTCCCAGGAGTAGAGACGTGATATTTCGAACGGAGAATACCCGGATAAGACGGTTAAATATTTCCCTGCTTACCTCTGCGGGTACGAGTTGTAAAAAATATCCCAGGTTATCTATTGCTACCAGGTCTGGAGCAAAACCATCATCAAGTATATTTAAAAAATGCTCTAAAAATTTTTCCGGATTACCAAGGTATTCTCCACTTTGTAGAGTACAAAGTGATTTCACACAAGGTGTCATATCTTCATGGGTCCACCCAAACGATTGGAAGTTTTCTAAAATTCTCTGGATATCTTCTTCGAATGTAAGATATAAGGCTGTCTCATCAGGGAAGCGTCTCAATCGGATTTGTTGGATAATTTCCAGCGCAAGGGTAGTTTTCCCTGATCCGGGGGGGCCAAGTAGAAGGATCGATTTTCTTAATGGCAAACCTTGAAATTTATCATTACAAGGAGAGAAGATTTGATCTAATCCTTTAATTCCGGTGGGAAGGTTGGTTTCATTCAGAGATGAACATAATGCCAGCGGTTTTTTAAAATTTTTGATATCTCGGACCATGGATACCAGTTCTGCGCGCCGCGTATCGAAAATCTTGAGAATTCTTTCGACTTCAGGGTATTTATTAAGGTTAATGCTGTATGTTTTGTTTTTCCCATTGTATAGGATTAAACCTTCGTGTTTCAATTTATTACAGTGAGTAGTTATCCTTACTTCGTCGAGCCCGGATATATTGGAAATATGCTTTGTACTTAAATATTCATCCGGGTGATGCCTGAAAAGATTCAAAAGATATGCTACATCCATGCTAGCAGGGATATACCTGGTGTTCCCCGCCATGTAAAAAGGTTCTTTTTGCTGAATATTACTTACTGTTTTTTCTATTTTATCCTTCCAGGTATTGAGTCCTTTTTGGGCACTATTTGACAGGCCGAGCATTGTTTTATTTTTTCCATCATCTTTCATTAATTCAGCTATGTACTGACTCATTTTTTTCTCATCTTCGGTCATCTCAGTGTCATTTATTTTCTTATTGCAGTTACAAAGAACACGCCGAACGTTTTCTATACTTTTGATCGATTTTTTTTGCCAGTCGGGGTAGCTATATTGATCATTATTTTTTTTAAAAACCTCTTCGACAAGGTAGATTAATATACATTGATCCCAAGGGTTTTCAACATCACAAGGGAAAATAGTTTTCCTGTCCGGTAATTTCCCTGAAAATTTTTTAAATAAATCTGCCTGGATTTTTTTTTTGACAGAATCGAGGTTGTTTGGGTCCTTGCTTTTCTCACATATTTTTTTTAAACAATACAGGAGTCGTTCATTGGGACAATTTAGGCCTCTTACTTTAATATAGCTTTCCTGTTTTTGACTTGCTACTGATTTTGTTTTATTTTCCCTTCGTATAATTGATATTGCATAGTTTTCATTGTTTTTCTGTTCTCTGAGCGTTTGCTCAAGAACAAAAATAATTTTCAAATCCTCAAAATCTTTTTCGGCTTGATATCTAAAATAACGAAAGTCTTTTCTCAAATTCTCAGGGTATTGATAAGGTATTGTTATTTTTAATGATGGAGGTTCTTTATCTAATGATTCGAATTCCACATCCGGTTCGCCTGTAAACCAAAATCTATACCATTGAGCCATTGTAAGATGGGAGGGAAACCTATCGATTTCATTGGAAGCACCTATATCATCAAAAAGGACTGTCAAATAAAAGCGGACTTCATCGATGCGTTTGTATGATAGATCCAATCGATCTCCCAATTGAAACAACGTGGAAAGAAAATCGAATTTGATGATTGTATTTTTATCCTGTGTGTTAGGTGTTTTCTCCAGTTCTAACCATTTATTGATTTTTTTAATATCGTCATTATCAGTTGAAGTAATAAATGCGAAAAGTGAGGCTTTTTTTTTTAAGATTCCCTTACTTTTGATTGACGCTGTGCGGTTATAGGTAGATTCTTTGAATTCTTTTCTAAATAACTGGAATTGCTCAATTGAAAGGCTTTTGTGCTTTAAGGCTACCCAACCAGCACATCGTAAATAATGGCTATAATCCTCTTGATTATTGCATATTAAATAAAAAGTTTTAAAAGCACTCCCCAGCTTTTCTTTAAAAATTCTACAAATAGATGGTATTTTTTGATCTTCTTCTAACATAGCATCAAATTGTTTATTGAAAATATATTCCAATAAAAGAAATGTAATTACATGATGGGCGTCTTCGAGCATCATAGCAGCCTGCAACGGCTCTTCGGGATTTGTTTTTTGGATTGAAGGGTGCAAAGATGGAAGCATTTTGCCTATGTCGTGAAGAATAGCGGCAGTAATTATCACAGTTTTTCCTTTTGTGGAGATTTTCAGATCGGTTTTTTCAATAAAAGTACTGATGTACTTGAGAATGTTGTTTATATGTTTATCCCAGGAATTATGAAAAGGGTAAAGAGTTTCCCACTCATTAAAACACGCTTCGGCAAATTCTTTTACGCTCCTGATAAATTCAGTATCGCATCCCTCTTCAATATTTTTGGGTATTTCTATATTCGCCATTAGGACCCTCCGTTTATTATCATAGTAGCAATAAATTGTATTTTAAAACAAATTCAAGTTAAAATCAATAGAAATTCAGGTGATAATTCATTTTTGTGAAAAATAAGAGAAATACGTTCTCGTACTTTTTTATTTCCGGGAAGGAGGGGAGATATTGAAAGAAATAGAAGAATTCCAAAACCGGATAAGTTTTTAAATTTTGTTAATCCTCCTTGCTTTAAACTCAAATTCCTGGTAACATGATCTCTTTTAAATGTGAAAAAAATACACCAAGACCATTACCATGAAATTTATAGCGGATTTTCATATCCATTCCCATTACTCCATAGCCACCAGCAGCGAACTCACCCCGGAATTCCTCGACTACTGGGCCAGGCTCAAAGGCATTACCGTCGTGGGCACGGGAGACTTTACCCACCCGCTCTGGATCGAAGAACTCAAAGAAAAACTGGAACCGGCTGAACGGGGCCTCTTTCAACTAAAACGGGATTATAGGAAAAAAACGGAACTGGAAACCCCCTTCCTACCACGACAAGACGTGCGCTTCATGCTCACCGCCGAAATCAGCACCATCTACAAAAAAAACGGGAAAGTCCGAAAAGTCCACAACGTGATCTTCGCCCCGGATTTCGAAACGGCGGAACGAATCCGCCATAAACTCACCACCCTGGGCGCCAACATCACCTCCGACGGCAGACCGATCCTCGGCATGGACTCCAGGGATTTATTGGAAATCGCCCTGGAAGCCGACGAAAACATTTTCTTCGTCCCCGCCCACATCTGGACCCCCTGGTTCTCCGCCCTGGGCTCCAAATCGGGTTTCGATACCATCGCCGAATGCTACGCCGACCTGGCAAACCACATCCACGCGGTAGAAACCGGCCTTTCCACCGATCCCCCCATGAATTGGCTCTGCCGCTTCCTGGATGGGTACACCCTCATCTCCAATTCCGATTCCCACTCCCCCGACCGGCTGGGACGCAACGCCAACCGCTTCGATACGGAATTATCCTACGACGCCATCGTGGATGCGTTGAAAACGGGATCTCCCCAACACTTCCTGGGCAGCATCGACCTGTTCCCGCAAGAAGGAAAATACCACTTCGACGGACACCGGAAATGCGGGATATGCTGGAACCCGCTGGAAACCCTCCAACATGACGGGATCTGCACGGTATGCGGGAAAGGGGTTACGGTGGGCGTGATGAACCGGGTGGTCCAATTGTCCGACCGGGAAGACATTTACACGCGCCCCAACCGCCACGACTTTCAATCCATTATCCCCTTGAAAGAAATCCTGGGTGAACTGGAAGGATGCAAAGCGGATTCACCGAAAACAGCACGGGCTTATATGGCATTGATTAAAAAGGGAATCCCGGAAATGGAACTGCTGCTGGATACTCGGGTGGAGGAGATCGCTAAAATCGGGAGCGACGGCCTGGCGGAAGCGATCCGGCGAATGAGAAACCGGGAAATCTATATTCAAGAAGGCTACGACGGAGAATACGGAATTATTAAAGTATTCGGGGAGAACGAAAAACCGGGGGCTCCTCGAACAAACTTGCTGTTTAAAGATATGGAAGATGGAGATGCGGTTCGAAACATCCCGGCACCGCGGCAATTAATCCCCTTTGACCTGGAAGAATACCGGCGCTTAAAAGAATTGAAAGAGAAAGAAGATAAACCGGGCCCCACCGGCTCCATCACGGGCAATACGGGGGGTATCCGACAAACCGGGGAAGCAGGCGACCTCAACCCGGAACAACTGGCCGCAGTCCGCCACCTCTACGGCCCTGCCCTGGTCATCGCCGGACCGGGCACAGGAAAAACCAACGTACTCACCCGGCGAATCATGCACTTGATCCAAACGGCGGACGTTAACGTTAACGGGGAAAACATCCTGGCGGTTACCTTTACCAATAAAGCGGCACGAGAAATCGACGAACGGCTGGAAAACCTCCTGGAAACCGCCGGCTCTATTTCAAAACCCCACGTGTGCACGTTCCACGGTTTCGGTTATTCCATTTTGAACGAATTACACCCCGGTATGACGGTCCTGTTACCGGAAGATAAAATCGACATCCTCCGCGGCATCCAGGGCGTGGAACTTTCCAAAATCCACCAGGCCTCCAACGCCATCGAAAAAGCAAAGCAGCGTTTATTAACCCCGGATCAACTAAAAGACCTGCCGGAAGACGAAACGGGCCAATGGGCGGAAATCTACCGGCAGTATGACATTTACTTGCACCAAAACGGGCTCTTCGACCTCGACGATTTACTCTATCGGCCGGTGATGCTGTTTAAAGAGAATCCCGGGATTCTCTCCACATACCGGCAAAAATACCGCTTCATCCTCATCGACGAATACCAGGATGTGAATTTCGCCCAATACGAGTTGGTCCGCCTCCTCAAATCCGGCGTGAACTCCGTCGATAAGCCTACCGACAACCCTTCCGCTAACCCTTCCGGTAACAGTACCGCCGACACGGTCGATGACAGGAACCTCATGGTCATCGGAGACCCGGACCAGGCCATCTATGGGTTCCGCGGTGCCGATGTCGCGTTTATTCGCAGGTTTCAAGACGATTATCCCAACGCCATAGTTTATACCTTGAAACAAAGCTACCGCTGCTCCAGCTCCATCCTGGACGCTTCCCAAAACGTCATCCGCGGCAGCTCCCGCAACCTCCCCGAAGGAAAATTTCTAACCGGCATCGAAGAAGGCATTAAAATCAAAATCATCAAAAACCCGACCGGTAAAAGCGAAGCCGAATTTATCGCCCGCACCGTCGAGCAAATGATGGGCGGACTCCGCTTCTTCTCCATAGACAGCAGCATTACAGGAGGCGAAAAAGAAACCGAAATCGAGAGCCTCTCCGATTTCGCGGTTCTATGCCGGACCAAAGCCCAAATGGAAACCCTGGAAAAAGCCTTCACAGACCACAGCATCCCTTACCAGGTCATCGGCGAAGAGCCTTTTTATAAACAAGAACCGGCCGACGCCATCATCGACCTCCTCAAACTCTGCTTCAACCCCAACCACCCGGTTCTAAAAAAACGATTGATAGACAACCGCATTATTTCCCTCCATGACCTGGAAACCATCTCCTCCATACCTTCCCACCTAAAACAGGTCAAAGATATCCTGCTTTATTTGATTTACACTTACTTCAACCGGTTTTGCGACGAAAAACCCGGCATCGAACTTGTCTCCGACGGCCAAAAACCCTTTCGAGAAAGGGTTTTTGGATTTCCTAAAGCTTCCGATATTGAAAATTTAGATAAAGTTTTGGGAGGTGTCAGAACCTTTTTACAAAAAGGTTCTGACAAATTGCCTGAAACTGCCGTCATCAAACGCCTGCTGGATTGGACGGCAGATTTCGGTGAAGATATCGACAGATTCCTGGAAACCACTGCGTTAGGAACCGCGGCAGATACCTACCGGCCCGGCCTGGAAAACGTTGCCGTCATGACCCTCCACGCAGCCAAAGGTTTGGAGTTCAACGCGGTTTTTATCCCCGGATGCGAAGAAGGACTCATCCCTTACTCGTTGTTCAAAAACCAAACCTGCGACCGCGACGAAGAACGCCGCCTCCTCTATGTGGGAATGACCCGCGCTAAAAAGTTCCTCTTCCTCTGCCACGCTGAAAAACGCCGGCTCATGGGCCAGGAATTCCATCTGCACCGCAGCTCTTTCCTGGATCGAATCGAACGGGAATTAGTCGAATTATCGGAACCGGGACGCAAAAAGAAAAACGACGACGGCCCTGTTCAACGCTCACTGTTTTCAAATCTTTCTTGAGTCTTCGAATTCAAATGAAGCCTCAGCAATTCTTCTTTTGAAATCCAGGGGGCTGTACTCGGTTTTTATTGCGAGTGAATAAAGACTGTATGGAATAGGTTTTTTTGATAAAAGGCAGCGTGCCGGTGCCCCCTGGGAGCCAAATTTTGGAAAGGAGGATATTTAAAAAAACAATACCCGGAACATCTCACGATAAACCGGCACTGCAACAAATCCACACGCGGAATTTTTTACCTTCCTGGCTTCTCAACTTCGTCAATTCCCGGTTTCACTAAATAGTAATCCACCAACCATTCGAATTTGAATTTCCCTTCTTTGGTATTGACCAGGGTATAATCTTTGTTTGGAACAGCTTCAAGGTAAGTGGATTTATTGGTACCCAGGGTCTCCGTGTGCTGGTTTTTTCTCCAGGAATCGACTACCAGGTAATAGCTTCGTGAATTTTTGGATTTAGTGATGTATTTATCGACGATAAGAGCTCTGTGGGGGGTTACCCGGGATTGGTCCAGGAGCGCGTTTAAACTGGTTTCGTACCCGCATCCGGCGAGGGGGAACCCGATCAGGGACAATGCAATAATAATAATATATTCCCCGTGTGAAGTGGAATGGCCTCTTATTAATTGAAGAGCAAAATAAAGAAAAATAACTAAAGCCGGCACGCTGATTTTCAATGAATCCACGAAAAGAGCACCGCCATCTAAGGGTGTACGTTCCGTCATTCCCCAGAGGACAGCGATTAAACCGGATATTAATAAAAATATCGGGATGATGAAAGCCAATAACCGTTTGGGTTTCCATGACATATCTTCTGTTTCTGCTGCAAAAGCGGCACTTGCCGCATTTTCTCTCAGTTTATCCATGCCTGCGGCGATCTTTTCCACATCCAGGGTATCCAGGAAGGATCTCCGATAGGGTGTCCAGTAAAAAGTCAATTGCTTTCCATCTAATTTTAATTGGGTAAAGCCTTGTTCGAATGTTTCCCGGGTTATCCGTTGAATTTCTTTTTTCTTGAAGTATTCTTCGGCAAAACGTGGGTAGTCGCTGGTGATGTTGAACATAACATCAAAATCCCGGTCATAGCTGAAAAGTTTTCGTGTAATTCCCATCCTGATAAAAAAGCGGTCGAAACCGGTTTCGCGGGTGATCTTGAATTTTCCTTTCGAGGGGCACGCGGTGGAAATAGAAAGAAAAGGAGGAGTATTCTTACTGCCGCGGTGGTATTGGTAAGAGTATATAGTCCCATTATAGGTAATTTCGCCTTTTTCTCCCCGTTTAATGGGTTTGGACTGAACCGCATCCGGGCTGTTTGGCCTTCGAATTCTTCCCCGGTATTTTTTAATAATGACAACCAGGGCAAAAACGCCCATTAAAAGAGAAATTCCAACAAAAATCCAGAAGTTTATAGACATAGATACCTCCTTGTAATTATACTTCTACGTCGAATATACAATAATAGTTTATAACATAATGGGGTGTTTAATACAAGTTTTTTTTATCCCCGGCGCCAGGGTTAATCCAGGAACTCCAGCCGACCCTTAATCTCCTCCAACTGGTCCAACTCCAAACCGGCATACCCCAAATCGCTGGGCGTAAGTTCCTGTACATCTTTTCCAAGGCAGTGCCCGATGATTTCCACCAACCGCCGCTCGACCGCTTCCATTAAACTTTTTATGGTTCCCTCTTCAAATTGAAAAGAATTGTAAAGACAGGCCACACTCAACCGGCCCCGCAGTACTTTCCCACTAAAATCCAATAAATGCCTTCGCTCCAATCGAGGACTTACACTGCGGCCGGTTTTAAAAGAAGACATTTTAACCGCTGCTTTTTCATTACCTCCCGCTGCATCCCGGTCAAGCTGACCAAAATAATTGAAACGAATTTCCGGCTCAGGGCCTCGCTCCTTCACTATGTCCTTCGAGCCCCTCGCAAGATACCGCCATACACCATACCCAATCCCGTTTTGAGGTACACGGCGAAGCATCTCTTTTACCGATTTTACAACATAACCCACCTCCCTATTCGCCGGTAACTCCAAAACAACAGGAAATAAGGAAGTAAACCAACCGACTGTCCGGCTAATATCGATATTTTCGATAAAATGATCCCTGCCGTGACCCTCCAGGTACATTTTTATACATGGAATAGAAGCCCAATCATAAAAAGCCAACGCTAACGCCGCCAATAATATATCGTTGATCCCGGTTTGATACGCATGGTGAACCCGCGTCAAAAGAGAAGCGGTTTGAGCATCCGTTAGCACCATCTCCACCGATTTCACATGCTGCATCGTTTTATATTCATCGGGTATCGAATGATCCACAGGCAAAGAAGAGCAGCAGCAGGTTTCGATCTTTTCCCAATACCCTTGCTGTACCAATGTATCCGGCGTCCCCCACAGGTCCGCCGCCTCCTTTAAGCAATGGGCCCATTGAAGATAAGAATGCGACTTCAACTGGAATTGAACCTCTTCCCCTCGCTCCGCCAACGCATACCCGATTTCGAAATCCTCCAACAGAATACGCCACGAAACCCCATCGATTACAAGATGATGGATTACAATGAGTAAATGATCCGCACCCCTGGCTTTAAATAATACCGACTTAACCAACGGACCCGTCTCCAGGTTTATTTCACCCTGCACTTTACCCGCTTTCTCCTCGATAAACCGCTCCACATCGCCGACAGGTAAAAACTTTTCCCCAGTCACATCGAAAACCGCCAGGTCGAAACCCGTTACACCCACACCCCGGTTAAACGCTTTAACAGCTCCAGCCCCTTCGTTTTCCATATTGGAAAAAACCACCCGCAGCACATCATGATGCTCCACGATTTTCTCAAAAACCCGCCGGACTAAAACCTCTTCAAACCCTCCCTCCCGCGTCACTACCAGGCAATGATTAAAATAGTGCCGATCCGCGGCATGATTTTCAAAAAACCATTCCTGTATGGGCGTAAGCGGCATTTCTCCTTTCACCGGTTCCTGGGAAATAAAATGCTGCAAATCCATAGGCTGAACTTTCTGCGCCAACTGCCGAACCGTCGGATCCTGGAAAATATCCCGGTTCTCTATTTTATACCGATACTTCATCAGACGCGTCGCAACCTGGATGGCTTTAATCGAATCGCCGCCCAGGTGGAAAAAATGATGATTACGACCCACCGACGAAATCGGAACTCCTAACACTATCCCCCAAATTTCCGCTAAAATACTTTCAATACCACCTAATGGCGGCTCATACCCCTCTGCCGGGGAAATACCCATCGGTCCAGGAAGCGATTTCTTGTCGATCTTCCCGCTGGCAGTCAGCGGCATTTGATCCAAAATAACAATACGCGAAGGAACCATATACTCCGGGAGAAACCGGGCTAAATACTTTTTTATGTCCTCGATCCGACTTTCAGCTATTTCCCGGTTTTCGACTCCACTGCCTGCTTGAGCCATAGATAAAGTTATATAAGCACATAACGATCGATCACCCGATAAATTCTCACGCACGACTACCACCGCCTCCTTTACACGCTCATACTCCACTAACCTCGCCTCCACCTCCCCCAACTCGATCCGAAACCCATGAATCTTCACCTGCTGATCGATACGCCCCGCAAATTCAATATTCCCATCCGGCAGCCACCGGCACAGGTCACCGGTTTTGTAAAAAGATTCGAAGAAACCCTTTCGTGAAAGGGTTTCCTTGACCTTCCCAAAGCTTTTAGCAGTGGTAGTTATTGAGGATGTATTATTGACGATATCAACGGAGCCGACAAATAAACCGGGAAAAGCTTCGATACCCCGGCACTGCAAACGATCCCCCACGCAGTGGGGTAACAAAAGTTTTGCGGGGTCCGGGGGCGGTTTTACAAAAGAGCCCCTGGTTAATCCCGGGCGGTTAATATAACCGAGCGCGAGGCCTGCACCTCCGATCAAAAGCTCCCCATAAACGCCTATGGGTTGAACCTGCCCGCTCTTCCCGGTAATCCAAAGAAAAACATTCGCTATAGGCCTACCGATGGGAATTTTAGAAATTAAAATTTCATTTCCCGGCCCGGGGCAATCGTAATACGACGCATATACTGCCGCTTCAGTCGGTCCATACAGGTTAGCTAATAAAACATCTCCCATAACACGGTTAAATTTTTTCACGTGCGAAACTTCCAAAGCTTCACCGCTGGCGAATACTCGTTTTAACGAAGAAAAGAACCGGGAGGAGTTTTCCCTGGGAGAATTTACCCCGTGCGAAGCCCTTGCGCTCTCTTCCAGGTAATCGAGGAAAGGTCCTAACATAGAAGGTACAAAATGGACAGCCGTGATACCGTAAATATTTATGGCATCGGCTGCAGCCGCGGGATTCTTCTCTTCGCCCGGCGGCAATAGGCATAACGACGCCCCTACCCTACCCCACCAAAACAACTCCCATAACGATACATCAAACGTCACAGCGGTATCCTGGATCACCCGGTCACATCCCCCAATGGGATACTTGCGCTGCATCCAGTTTAAGACATTCACCAACGAATCGTGGGTGACCAATGTTCCTTTCGGCTTGCCGGTGGAACCTGAAGTGTAGATGATATACGCAGGATCACCCCCGGTGGTGGAAGGTGTGTCGGCGTTTGAATTCAAATCATTGGACGAATCAATAGAAAAATGAAAACCGGGAATATCTATTTCTTCGATCGGTTTCCCTGTGTTTTTAAATCGAATGTCCCGTTTTAAACGTTTTAAACCGCGTCCTGTCAGCACGATACCCGCATTGCTGTCGGATAAAATGTAATTAATCCGGTCCTGCGGGTACAGCGGATCGATAGGGAGATAAACGCCCCCCGCTTTTAAAATGGCATAAATGCTAATCATCATATGAATGGAGCGTTCCACCATCATCCCGACTACCACCCCTTTTTTAACTCCTTTCAACCGCAAAACCCGGGCCACAACCTCTGCGTTTCGATTAAACTCGCCGTACGTGATAGTGACCACATCCGGTGGATTTGAAAAAGGAGTATTTAAAGATTCGATGCCTAAAATAGCGGTGCCGTATGGTTTTTTGTTGCATTGAACTTCGAAAGCGTCGAGGGTTCCATTTCCAGGGCCCCATTCCATTCCCGTTTGGTTCCATGTGAAGAGAACCTGCTTCAACTCTTCTTCATTCATCATCGGCAGATATGCCGCGGAGTAATGGGAATGAGACGGTTCTAAAACCGCTTCCAATAAATGCCGGTAATGGTTTCTCATCCGTTGAACGGTATCGCTTTCAAAAATATCGGTGTTATATTCCCAATCTACGATAATCTCGCCCCCCTCCTCTTCTTTAAGTGGGATAACCACGATGTTCAGATCGAATTTAGAGGAACGGTTATGGGCCTGGAGCGGTGAAACCTCGAGGCCGGGGAGTTTGATTTCCTCCATCGGCACATCCATGATGGTATAAAAAACCTGGAACAACGGGGTATAACTCATACTCCGTTCAGGCTGCACCGCAGCGACTACTTTTTCAAACGGGGTATCTTCGTGTTCATACGCCTCGACGCAGGTATTTTTTACCCGCAATAAAGCATCTTCAAACGGTTGATCTCCCCGGATCACGGTACGCAGAGCCAGGGTATTGATCACCATTCCCAACATCCCTTCGATTTCTTTATGTTTACGGCTCGCCGCCCCTGTACCCACACATAAATCTTCCACACCGGTCCACCTGTACAGTAAAACTTTAAATACAGACAGCATAGTTATAAATAACGTAGTTCCCCAGGTTCGACCGGCTTCTTTTAGCGCCACCGCCAACGAAACAGGTATGATATCGCGTTCCACTATCCCCTTCCCGCTAATGATAGAGGGCCTCGAACGGTCTAACGGCAGCTCCAAAACCGCAGGGAGACCCGCCAGTTTTTCTTTCCAATAATTCAAATGACGCTCCAATACCTCTCCTTTGAAATAATTTCGCTGCCATACCGCAAAATCCGCATACTGGATAGGCAGCGCCGGCAGCGGAGAGGTTTCACCTTGACTAAAAGCCGAAAACAACGCCAAAAACTCCCTCAACAATACAGCCTGCGTCCACCCGTCATGCACCAAGTGATGCTCGGTGGAAACCAATATATGTTGGTCTTCTCTTAATTTTAGAAGTGTCACGCGAAGCATCGGGCCCTTGTTAAAATCAAAAGAACGCCGGCCCTCTTCCACTAACCAACCGGGAATGTATTCTTCCTGTTCAAGACTGCTCATCCCGCTTATATCATTAATAGTAATCTTAAACGGGAAAGGCTCCAGGATTTTTTGAACCGGGGAACCATCGACAGTCGGGAAAACAGTCCGTAATATTTCATGACGCCGAATAATCTCCGTAAAAACAGCTTCCAATAACCCGACATTTAATGCCCCTTTCAATCGAAGGGCTCGCGGAACATGGTAAGCCGTACTCCCACTGTCCATGTGGTGAAGAAACCACAACCGCTCCTGCGCAAAAGAGAGAGGAATAACTTGATCGCGCGCTGCGATGGGTATCGTTAAAGCGGAATCCGTTTCACCTGGAGCCGACTTCCGTTTCTGAAGCGTTTACGTTAAATTACGGATCACAGGCTCTGCAAAAAATTCCCGCAGCGAAATATCCACATGGAATGCACTTCGAATCCTGGCCAATGCCTGGTTAGCCAGGAGCGAATCCCCGCCCAAATCGAAAAAATCATCATCGATTCCCACATGAGCAGCATCCAGGTTCAACAGTTTAGACCAGGTTTCCACTAATTTTTGCTCCCAGTCGTTTCTCGGTGAAGCATAAGGCTGCCGGTGCGATGAACTGTAATCAGGCGCAGGCAAAGCCCCACGGTCTACTTTCCCATTGGGGGTCAACGGCAGCTTCTCCATCGAAACAAAAAACGCCGGCACCATATACTCCGGCAGCGATTTAGCCATATATGCCCGCAAATCCCCCGGGTCGATTATCGCCCCAGGTACCCTCGATACATAAGCACAAAGATACTTCTCCCCGGGAACATTCTCCCTCACCGCAACCGCTGCTTCCCTAACCAGGGGATGCTTAATCAACCTGTCCTCGATCTCCCCCAACTCGATCCGAAAACCCCGTACCTTGACCTGGTAATCGATCCGCCCCAAAAATTCGACATTCCCATCCGGCATCCACCGTACTAAATCGCCGGTTTTGTAGAGAGTGCCTCCGGCGGCCCACCTTTTTGTAAAAAGGTGGGACCAAAAACTTTTGTTAGGGGTTATCGTATTATCGATATCCACGGAGTCAACGAATGAATCGAGAATAGTTCCAACATTACGACACTGCAAACGCTCCCCCGCGCAGTGGGGTAACAAAAGTTTTGCGGGGTCCAGGGGCGGTTTTACAAAAGAGCCCCTGGTTAATTCCGGGCGGTTTAAATACCCCGGGCTGAGCCGGTCTCCGCCGATATACAGTTCCCCGGGGATTCCCACCGGTTGGAGTTGTTCGTATTTGTCCAGGATAAAAAGATAATTCCTTGCCGAAGGTCTCCCGATCGGTATCCCTCCTTCATAAAACATATTGCGGGCTTCCAGGGAGCTGATCGGGTATATCGTGGAGTTGATTGTCGCTTCTGTCGGACCGTAGCCGTTGTATATCGTACCGCAGCCGGATATGTTTTCCGCGGTGCGTCGAACCAGTTCAGCGGTTAAGGATTCGCCCCCGAAGTGAACGATACGAACGGAGGGCATTGGGATATGATTGGAAACAACCTGGTTGAAAAAAGCCGGTGTGGTATGAATCGTATCGACAGCGTGGCGGTTCACCGATTCGACAAACCGCAGTGCATCGCCCTGGTAAGGCGGGTCTAAAAAGTAGAGGCTTCCCCCGCAGATTATGGTAGTGAATATTTCGAAAACTCCAAAATCAAACGCGTAGGATAAATTTTGCAGTACTCGCGTATGGGTCCCCAACCCGAAATAATCGCCCCCCCATAACAGGAGGGGGATTAAATTGCTGTTGGTAATCGGTACCCCTTTGGGTAAACCTGTCGAACCGGACGTATAGATGATATAACAAAAGGGATCGTGAATAGTCTCCCTTCGAATGTTGGAAGGTTGCAGGGTATTAGGCCGCGGGTTCTTATTATCGACTTCTTCTTCTATCACCAGCAAGCGATCGATGCAAGGGGTGATTTCGGCAATGCAGCGGGAATCTTTTTCATTCCCCCGGTCTGTTAGGAAAATATTAATATTGCAATCCCGGAGGATAAAACGGATTCTCTCCGCCGGGTATAGAGGGTTGATAGGAACAAAGCATCCCCCTGCTTTTAATATTCCCAGTAAACCGACCACCTGGAAAGGTCCGGCATCTGCCATGATACCGATAATCGGGTTGGGGTCCCGGCCGGTGTTTTTGGATTGAATACTCTCCGACAATCTGTGAGCCAACTCCTTTAATTGCCCATAGGATATATATTCATGATCCAACCCCCTGCCCTTGGCGCCGGAGTTCCACGACATAACCTTTTCTCCGACCACAGCCACAGCGTCCGGCATTTTTTTAACCACTTCGTCAATCAATTCCGGCAGGTTTTTTGAATCCGTGTATTCCGGTTCCAGTGTGGTATTGAAATCAAATAATACCTGTTTTTTTTCTTCTTCGGATAAAAAGGAGATGTCGCAAATCGCCGTTTCGATCGGTTTGAAAGTTGAATCGGGTATTTCCGGTTGAAGCACATAATCCAGTAAATGGAGGTAATGTTTTGCCAGGCGATTAAGATAGTAATTCCCGTATTGATCGGGGTTATACCGGATAGAACCCGTAATGGTTTCATCCTGGCGATCGAAAGAAAATACAAGGTTATGGGCGGAGGAAGTTGGGTTTAACGATCGATGGATCGGGGAATAGCCGCAGGAAATATTAGTGAAAGATGGGGCTGTTCGATCATCGTGTGCAGGAAATAAGAACTCTATTAACCGGTCCATCGGGTAATCCTGGTTTTCATAGGCATCCAGCACGCTTTTTTTGACCAGTAGGATCAATTCTTTGAAAGTAATTCCCGGTGAAAAGGTCCCCCGTATATACAACCGGTCATTCAGGGTATCGGGGGTGATTCGTCCCGTGTAAATAGGTGAAATGACGGTTATGGTTTCGCTCATAGTATACCGCGATATGAGTGTATTTAAACCCGCCAATAGAACGATATAAATCGAAAGATCGGACTGCTTGCCCAATTTGATTAACCGTCGGCTCAGATCGGGAGAAAAGGAAAAGACCAATACACTGGTGTCTCGGGGCTGCTTTTCCGTGGCATGGCCTTCTAATGGAAAAAACAAACGTGTCTCGTGGATTTCCCCGGGAAATTGCCGTATCCAATAGTCCTTTTGTTTGATAAATTTTGCACTAAACAAAATGAATTGATCCTGGTTATTTGGGCTCATTTTTAAGTTCCTTGTAATCTTGTTACTTGTTCCTTGTTACTTGTACTTTTTACCGTTTATTGTTATTTTTTGTTGTTTACGCTGTTTTTTTTATTTCATAAACAAGGTTTATACCCGGTATGGATGATTTTCGATATTAAAGCCGGGTGTCCGGTAGAAGGGACCGACAGATCGTTAAAAATCGAAATCGACGGAGGAGCGGTCGATGTGATCGATAACTTTCGCTTCATGGGAAGAAGAAGCTGTATTTTCCCTGTAATTTTTGATTTCCAGGAGAATATCGACGCTCACTTCGCTGCGGTCCGGGTGAAGTAATTTTTCTTTAACTCCATTGTTAAAGGCATTTAGGAAACGTTTCACTTCGTTGAGTGTTAGGCCCCGGTGCAGGAGGTGGAAAACCGTATCGAATTCGAAGTTGAATTGGGGGACCCACACCGGTTCCCCCGTTGACAGGAAGTTTTTTTCAATCAGGTCGCATGCTTGTTCCCAATTCATCGTCGAATGAGTCCAATTAAAATGGGCCCCTGTCATCGCATATTTATCTTTTTCTTTCCAGACCAGTGTGATGGGATCACAGTACCATAATTGGGCGCGGTAGAAATCGATACCGCTATTGCGGATAAAATCGAAAGATTCCCGGGCGGTTTCGGTTGTTTCGCCTGGAAAACCGATGATGAAGCATCCGAAAGTCGTAATCCCGTATTCTTTTAACAGTGAAATGCCGTGCAGGTATTGTTCGACAGAGGCAGCTTTGTTCATATTTTCCAGGATCGTGTCGCAGCCCGATTCGATGCCCAGGAAAACCCCTTCGCACCCGCTTTCTTTCATGAGTTCGATGGTCTCGCGGTCTGCGAACTGGCACCTGAAATGGGAATGCCAATGAAAGTCATATTTATTTTTAATCATCATCCGAAGGATATTTTTAAATCGTTCCGGTGGGACATTGAGGGTATCGTCGATAAAATGGAGATGGTCGGGAATAATGGTTTGATGAAGGGTATTGAATTCCGTTTCCAGTGCGTCCAGGTCCGCGGTTTGGTACTCTCCTGCGTGCTGGGGAAAGCCGCAAAAGGCGCACGAGAACGGGCATGAGATCGACGTCCGCACCCCCGCGTATGAACCCACCCTTCCTTTAAACAAACCCCAATCCACCATATTTTGAGAGAGTGAATTGTTCTCCCTCACACGATGAGCGGCCGTGTAAATCAAACCGCCGGAACCCCGGTTTTTATAATAAATATTGGGGATCGTATCCACGCCCGCCCCCGTTTTCAAAGAGTGAAGGATGCTGACCAATGCGGATTCACCCTGGGAACTGTCGACGTAAAAATCCGCATCCATCGTTTTGAATAATTGATCCAGGATTAAAGAGTCATGGCCGTGAAGCCGGACGTGAGTGGCGATAAAGGGACCTCCCAGGATCACACGGGTGCCGGTATTGCATTCTTTTATAAAAGCCATGATTTCAAGGATGGGAAACATCGATACATACAAGGTAGTGATGATGGCAACCGTCAAGATGTTTCCTTCTTTTAACTTCGCCGCCAGTTTCTCTTTTTCTTCCTGGAAGGACTGGATAAAGTCGAACGTATACCCCCTGCGGTGCAGGTAAGTGCCCAGGTAAGCGATGGCGGAGTTAAAGGTTTCGCCCAGGGTTAGAAAAGGAACAGCCGGTGGGTGGCGGTTTTCTTTTGGTTCCCGGCAGAAGTAATTAAACACATCGGGAGCAGTCATGGGGATGTTGTTGCAGCGGATGAAATTCATGTCCAGGTCTCGATAAGAGCCGGAGCGGGTTCCCATCTTGCGAATGGTTCTCTCGTACTCATCGAAACGCATTTCGTTGTGGCCGATGAATAGGCAATCGATCTGTTTTTTTGTCATAATTAATTTTACTAGATTTCCTGTAGAGTTCAAGAGGGTTTTCTTGGTGGTTTTAGCTAAACCTGCCGGGTTTATTATTGCGGTATTAGTTGGTTTATCGCTTCGCGAACTTTAAGCAATAGGTTCTCGATGGAATAGGGTTTGGGTAAAAATAGGAAATTGTCGGATAATTCAAGGTTTGGAATTAAACGGCTGTCGGTATAGCCGGAAGTCAGTAAAATCCCGGCTGAGGGATAGAATTGGCCAAATTGGTCGGCTAAATCCTTCCCATTCATCTCCGGCATGACGACATCGGTAACCAGGAGGTCGAATTGAAATACACCGGAACGTACTATTTCCATGGCTTCTTTCCCGTTACACGCTTCGCAAACCTTGTAACCGAAAGCTTTTAAAGCGGCGGTAGAGAAATCGCGCACACTTTGATCATCTTCGACGAACAAAATATTTTCGCTTCCCCCCTGCATCTTATAGCGTTTTAATTCGGCCGTATCGTCGGATTCTTTTTCCCAGGCAGCGGGCCAATAAATCTTGAAGGTGGTTCCCATACCCGGCTCGCTGTAGACATAAATGAAGCCCAGGTTTTGTTTAACGATACCGTAGACCGTGGAGAGTCCCAAACCGGTTCCTTTTCCCACCTCTTTGGTAGTAAAAAAGGGTTCGAAGATTTTACTTTTAACATCTTCGCTCATGCCGACACCCGTATCTCCGACAGACAGCGATATGTAAAGGCCGAGTTTGACCTCCGGGTATTTCCGCTGGAAAGACTCATCCAGGTAGAGTTGATCCGTACGAATCGTTATTTTACGTTCGCTGTTTTTTAACGGTTGATCGTTGATCGCATCCCGGGCATTAACAATCAAATTCACCAGGATTTGCTCCAATTGGACAGGGTCTGCTTTTATCGGGTGGATATTGGGATTTAAAACATGTTCGATGATAATATCTTCACCGATGATGCGCTGCAGCATTTTATCCAGGTTGGAGATGACGTAATTGATATCGATAATTTTGGGTTGAATAATTTGCTTTCGGCTGAAAGCCAGGAGCTGCGCGGTCAGTTTCCCGGCTTTATTACCGGTAGTAAAAATAGTCTGGAGGTCTTTGCGCAGGTTATCGTCGTTTTCAGGGATTTTTAATAATGCCAATTCGGCATGTCCCACGACAACGGTGAGTAAGTTGTTGAAATCATGGGCTATTCCACCGGCTAACCTCCCGATAGATTCCATTTTTTGCACCTGGTAAAGGCGTTCTTCCAATTGTTTTTGTTGGGTCACATCGCGGATAATATTAATGTAAGCGCTTTGTCCCTGGTATTCAAGGAAAGCGGTATGTATTTCTACCTGTAATCGTTCTCCTTTCTTGGTGATATGTGTACACAAAGCAGTATCGTTATCCGCATCTTCAGCCGCCTTAAGATCGGAGAGCGTCATATCCCGGAGTTCTTCCGAGGAATAACCGTACCGGTCCAATGCCGCTTTATTGCAATCCAGGAAAACATCGGAATCCCCGTGGAAAATCATGATGGGATCAGGGATACTGTTGAATAAGGTCTTGTATTTGGTTTCCGATTCCATCAAATCGTTTACTGCTTTTTTTCGCTCCGTAACATCCACCACCATCCCGGTTATTACATTATCTTCCAACGTCGCTGTCAACAGTACATTTTTTTTTACTCCCTCTTTAGATAAAACGGTTAATTCGATGCTTTCTACTTTCCCTTCTTTTTTAAGATATTCCAGCACCAATTCCCGTTCCTTCGGGTTATTATACCGGCTCATCATATTGACCTGCCGCATATCGCCGGCGGATTTGAAACCCGACATATTAAGTAAAGCATCATTGGCAAAAATGACCCAACCGTCGATGGTGGTTTTAAATATCCCGATGGGGGATCGATCGACCACATTCCGGTAATTTCGTTCCGAATTGCGAAGGGCTTCCTCGATTTTTTGGCGTTCGCCGATTTCGTTGTTTAGGAGAATGTTGGTGCTTTCAAGTTGGATATTACGGGTTTTAATACGGCGAGTCCTGAGTATATAAAAGACGACGACAGCAACGAGTACAAACAGGGCGGACATAGATAGGAACAAGGAGGTTTTCCAGAAAGGAGGGATTATTTCTATTTCAACAGCGGTTCCCATTTTATTCCAGGTCCCGTCATTATTGGAGCCGCGGACCCTGAAGATGTATTTTCCCGGTGGAAGAGTCGTATATGTGACAAATCGTCTATCCTTGACGAAATTCCAATTCTTTTCAAGGCCTTCCATGATATAGGCGTACCCGTTTTTCCCTGGGGAAGTAAAATCCAAAGCGGCGAATTCGAACGAAAATATCTCATAGAGATAGGATAGGGATATATGATTGGTTTCGCTGATGGTGTTTTCCAGGATAGTTTGTCCTTTTTTCCATGGGCCTACGGGTACCGTTTGGTTGAAAATTTTAAAATCCGTAATGACTACCTGGGGGGCAAAAGAATTGATTTTCAGGTAATCGGGATGAAAAATATTTATGCCGCTGTTGCTCCCGAAAAACAATTCTCCGAATTTGTTTCGAAGGGCAGCCCCCATGTTGAATTCATTGCTGATTATGCCATCCCGCATATCGTAGTTTTTAATTTCCCCGGTAGAAGGTGTAAATTTCGACAAACCGTAATTTGAAGATATCCACAGGTTCCCGGACTCGTCTTCCAGGATATTGGAAATAACGGAATTGGGTAGGCCGTCTTTTTGAGTATAATGTCTAAAAGAAGGGTGTGATCCGGCAGGGTCGGGGATGAGTTTGTTAAGGCCTCCCCCATCGGTTCCGATCCAGGTAGTGCCGGATTTATCCTGGAAAAGAATGGAAATAAGATTGTTGCTCAATGAGTTCGGTTTATGCGGGTTTTTATAATATTGGGTAAAATTTTTTCTCCCCGGGTTAAACCGGTTTAACCCATAAGAAGTGCCGATCCACAAGGTTCCCGAGTGGTCTTCCAGGATACCGGTGACATAATCCAGGCTCAGGCTTTCCGGGTTGTCCGGTTTATTTTTATAATGCGTAAAGGTCCCGGTTTTTCGATCAAACCGGTTCAACCCGCCCCCTACTGTGCCGATCCAGATGGCGCCTTCGCGATCTTCGACAATGGTTTGGATAAAGTTATGGCTCAAGCTGTCGGGGTTGTTTTCGTCGTGCGTATAATGAATAAATGAAGTTGTTTTTGGGTCTTTATCCCGGTTCAGTATATTCAGTCCCCCCCGGAAAGTCCCGACCCAGATGGACCCCTTGCTGTCTTCCAATAGGCAGGTCACATTGTCGTTGTTCAGGCTTTTCGGATTGGAAGGGTTGTTCTTGTAATGGAAATATCGAAGCGGTTCATCTTTGTTAGGTCCCGGTATAATTTCATCTACACCGCCCCCGTCGCTTCCAACCCACAAAGCCCCTTTCTTATCCATTATAATGTCGTTGACGGCATCGAAAGACAAACTTTTTTGAGGATCCCTGGGGTTGTGTTTCAAATAGATGAATTGTTCGGCTTCCCGGTTGTGAGGTTGGGTTCCCCTGAGTAATAATTTATCCAGTCCGGCTCGATAGAGCCCGATCCAGAGAATACCGGACCGGTCTTCAAGCAGTGATTCGACGGCATTACTTGCTATTCCGTCGATATCAAAGGGGGTATATTTATACCTGTAAATAAAGGGAGCGCTGTTTTTTGTTTTTCCCGGTATTAATTTGATTAATCCACTGCCATCCGTACCGATCCACACGACTCCTGTTTTGTCTTTGTATATACGTCGAATAAAATCCCGGTTCACTTTTCCCGATTGGTTTTGAGGAGATAAAAACTCCGTCCATCGAATCTCCCCGGGATCGAATCGAAACAAACCTTCATCTGTGCCGATCCAGAGCATATTGTGTTGATCTTCGCAAATGGCGTAAACATTTTTAACTCCTGCCCCGTTATTATTGCCGGTTTTGTCCTGTTCTTGTCCCTGTTTTCGTGTTTCATCGAAGAAATGCACAAATTGGGGCGGGTCATCCTTTCGCAGACCCGGGATCATTTTATCCAGTCCGCCCCCTTCCGTACCGATCCACAGCTCGCCGTTCCGGTCTTTATATATTTCCATGACCGTATCGTTACTCAAACTGTTCGGATCTTTCGGATCATGCATATAGGAAACAAATCTTACCGGGTCGTTTTTTTTTGAAGGACGAATCACGCAGTTGATCCCGCCCCCCATGGTTCCCACCCACAGGGTACCCGAATCGTCTTCGATTATGCATGATACCGTATCGCTGCTAATGCTTTCCGGGTTACTCAATTCGGATTGGTAACGGGTGAACCGCTCCAGCCGGCGATCGAATTTGCACAAACCTCCCCCGTTGGTACCGGCCCAGATATTCCCGTCCCGGTCTTCATATAAATCGAAAATGCGATTGCTGCTAATCGAGTAGGGGGATTTTACATCCGGTCTATATATTTTAAAATTATACCCGTCATACCGGTTTAATCCATCTTCCGTCCCAAACCACATAAACCCTTTTTTGTCCTGCAGCATACATAAAACGGAGCTCTGTGAAAGACCTTGATCCGTAGATATTCGCTGGAACTTAACGCCCCGGGAAATGGTTGTCCATTGAAAATTCTCCTGGCCTTCCAGCGGAAATAAATTGAATAAAAGCAGTGGAACTATTATACATTTATATAAGGATAAATGATTTCTGTTCACTATCGCGTCCTTTTATTTTAAATGATGTTATACACTGTGGGAAAAAAAATGTCAAGTCTATTTTTTTCAAAAATCAACTTTAAATTTTAAGACCTGGGTACTTTTAAAAATAAATGAATAAAAACGACGGGATTCTATCCACTCATTTTAGTAACCATGAAACGTCTTTAATGATCTCCGTTTGAAAAAGTTTTACCGTTGTGGGTGACAATATATAATATCAGTGGGCGAGGCCGTCATATTCAAAAATATACTATTCTATACCGGTAATTCGTCGGGTTTAATACTGGTCTTAGATAATGTACTATTCAACAATTGGCCCAACTCTTCCAGCCGGGTTTTATAAAAGTTGGCCCGGTTCGTTGATTTTTCCAGTTCTGTATTTAATTGGGTCTTTTCGGTTTGGTACTCGTCTTCTTTTTCTTTCAAAGTATGTTGAAGGGAAGAGATTTCGCGGGAGAGTAAGTTAATTTTTTCAGACAAAGAGACTTTTTCTTCTGCCAGGGTAGAGACAGTTCGATTCCAGGAATCTTCGCGTTTTTTTAATTCGTTTTGTTCGTGGGAGATTTTGGTTGAGAGTCGATCGAGCTCGTCTAGTTTTTGTTGGAGTTCTAATTCCACTTGTTCTTTCTTTTGGGAAATGTTCGATAGATTGATTTGCAGGTGGTCTGTTTTTTGTTTGAATTCTTCGGTGAGGCGATCTTCCGTTTCCTGGAGAACCTCGTCCAGTTTTTTCTTTAAGTGAACTTCGAATTCATGATTTTTTGCCACCAGTTCGCGTTCTTTGTCGGTAAGTTGGGAATTGATATCTCTTAATTGTGTGTTTAATCCTGTGATTTGTTGGGAGAGTTTGGCGTTTTCTTGTTCCGATCGGGCCAGGTTTTTTTCTTTTTCTTTCAAACGGAGGGCCATGTCGTCTTTTTCTTTATCAAGGTTTTCGATGCTTCGGGCGAGGATGGATTTTTCGTCTTCTTGTTTGCTGGTTTGGTTTTCCAGGGTTTTTATTTTTCGTTCCAGTTCATTTTTTTCCAGTTCTTTGTTTTTGCGGAGTTCGGCGATTTCATTTTGAAAGCGAATGGACCGGCTTTCCCATTCGCCGGATTCGGATTTTGATTGTTGGTGGTTTTTTTCTAATTTTCTTAAATCGTTTTCCAGGTTTTTAATGGCCTGGGATAGTTTTTTGTTTTCGGTGCGGAGGAATTCGTTTTGGCTTTCGAGAGAGATGACCTGGAATTCCAATTCTTTATCGATTTTTCGTTCATTTTGAGGTTTGGAAATCATTTGTTCGATGATAGGGAAGTTATCCTGTTCTTCTTCTAATTCTATTTCTACGCCTGTTTCTCTTTCATTTCCTGTTTCAACGATGGAATCGATTTCTAGTGAATCGTCGGTGGAAGGTGTTTCGTCGAAGTCTACGGTAAATTCCGGTTTTGTTTCATCCAGGGTTTCGGATAAACCGAATTCGAAGCGTTCTTTGGTTTTGTCTTTGTCGTCCCGGTGGGGGATATCCATCAGTCGGTCGCCTTGGATTTCCAGGTTTATTTCCAGGTTGTCGAAGTTTTCATCGTATTCTCCTTTAACCAGTTTATCCAGGTTATCGTCGGAGAACTCGTCTATATCTTCCGGGATAGTGTCGATAGGGATGTTGGGGGGAGAAGGGTTTTTGGGGGCGATTTCCACATAATTTTTTAGTAAATTCTCCAAATCTTCTTTTGAGATGGGTTTTTGGTAATAGCCGGTGGGTTGGTATTTGATTCTTTTGTATTTTTCCAGTTCGAGTTCGGAGTTTTGGGTGTAAGTTACGGCCACGGCAATGGAGAGAGACGATACCGTTTTTTTTAGGAGGTCGAACATAACGAAGTCGTTAATGTCGGGTATTTCGAGGTTGAGGAGGATTAAAGAGGGTTTTTCCGCCGCCAGGATAGAGAGTATCCCGACGGCAGAAGAAAAAAATTTAACTTCGGTGAGTGCCGGGTGGCATATAGTTTTGACCAGTGCTTTAAATTCGTCGTCCGTATCGATTACAAAAATATTTTTTTTATCCATTGAAATATAGAAGGGATTTTATGGAATGAGTTATTTCCCTTTTAAGAAAGATTTGGCTAGTGCTAAACCTTCTTCAGAGACTTTGAATTTTCTCCTGGCTTGTTTTGAGTCGCCTTCTTTGCCGACTATAATCAGCATTGGGGGTTTCTTTTGAATTAAGGAGTTCAAAGTTACGGCGATATTGGTCACATCATATCCCAGTTTTCTAAGGCTTTCGTTGATATCGCGGGTGGAAATCTCTTCTAAATTATTTTTTTCTTGCAGGTATGAAGCGGCCAACAGTACTTTAGATGTAACTGTTTTTAAATTGGAAGATAAAAATAGGGCTTCGATGGATTTATAGCGTTTTAACCCGGTGCCTTTTTGGGGATCGGTATCGATTTCGGCATTCTCTTCGGGTTGTGCTATGCTCATTTGGGGGGGCTCTATTTTATTCTCGGTTTCTTTTATTTTCCTTTTTCTTCCTCTTTTGGCGGCGGGTTGAATTTCCTTCACTGTTTCTTGTTTCTTTTCTTTTCTTTTCCTTCTTCCATTCCCTTTGCCTTTCTCTTGCACTTGCTCTTTTTCTTTTTCTTTTTCTTTTTCAATTTCAATTTCAATTTCTTTTTCTTTTTCCTTCTCCGCTCTTTTTTTATAAGCCCGAACTTTTTTCTCGACTTTTTTCTCTTTCTCTTGCTCTTTTTCAATCACCGTCGGTTGGGGTTGGGGAGAAGTTTGGATTTCTACCGGTTGGGATTTATCATCCGCTTCATTTAATCGAAATTTACTGGTAATCCAATCGATAATTCTTACTCGTTGTGTTTTATCAAGGCCTTTGAAGGCATTTAAAACATCATTCATCGCTATGATTTCTGGGTCATTTATCATATTTACACCTCACTAATATTGTTTTTAGTTAATTTAACATAAATAAAAACTAAAGTCAATTTAGTATTAGATTTAAATTGATAAATATTTCTTTTTTTCAACATATCTCGGTCGAATGTCTTATTAGCCGGTTGTTCTTTTCTGTTAATATCACCCTGCCGTTTCAAAAAATCCCGGCTTCGATCCATCATTTTGAAGCCCAAGAGGGTATAGTTCTAAGAGCCGGTAAAAGGTTTGAATATAATTTTAGATAATCGATATGGGGTTATCTTTTAATTTTTATAGGGGCGATCCGATGTGTTCGCTAAAAACACTATTCTCGTCGCCCCTCATTCAGCATTCCGCGTTCATCATAACGAAGATAAATACTTTTGTTTCAGCTCTTCCGCTTTTTCCTTCCCCGCTTTGGTCATGATCAGTAACTTGGTACTGGGAAACTGGAAAATCAACCGCTGCTGCTGGAGCTCGTTGACAATTTCAAATAAATAACCGCCCCAGGCTTTAAACACTTTCTCTCCCGGATTTTTTTTACATTCTTCTTCCCAACCTGTCAAGTACATTAACAATAAAGTCAAATCTTTGATTTTGGTATTCATTATATCTCCTTTTTTATTTATTTGTTATTTGTTATTCTTTATTCTTTTTATAAACAAAAATTTTTGAAAAGGGGTGAACCCCCGGCGGTTTTTTTTAGCCGCCGGGGGCCACCTTCATTTCGACTCTTCCCCTTTCTAGGATTTTGTTCCCGTTTCTTTTTCTTCTACTGCTCCCGGTTCAAGTTTCGAGGTCGCAGCAGGAGTTGGAGTTGGACCAGGATTAGGCGTAGGATCGGGGTTCGGATCCGGTTGAGGTTCAGGCGGTTTCGGTTTAGGTGTTTCGCGCCGGTTTTTAACCAGGATGCCCAGTCGTTCCAATACTTGCGGATTTTTTTGAAACACGTCCCGGCAGGCGATTTTAAGCTGCATCACCCATTTGTGGAGCTCATCGATTTTCATATCCCGGTTCCGCGTTACTTCCTGGACTTTTCCTTTGATTTCCTGGTAATGGATGTCCTCGTCTTCAATCTCTTTGAGTAAGGTTAGCCGGGAGTTGATGTTATCGGTGTTCATGTTGAGTTGTTGGACCACATCCATCACATCCGGGTACTCCAGGATGTTTTCATAAAAGATCTTCGCCTGCTGCATCCAGCCGCTGCGGGTTCGTTTTCTCTTTTCGATTAAAGCCAGGTCCCTCAGTCGGATTTCGTCATCCTGGAAAGCTCTTCGGGCCAGGGTGTAATGGGCTTTGTACTTCCTTAGAAATTTTACCGCCCTTTTTTTGAGTTTTTTTCCTAACCGTGAATATTCGCCTTCCAGTTGATCCCTTAAGGAAACCAACCCCGAAGTTTCGATGTACATTTGCATCCCTTCATTCAACTTCTCTCCGGTGAAGCCGTGTTCACCGATAAGAGGCAGGATATCCGGGGCCATTGCATTTGTGATCAAAACATTGGCACTTCTCATTTCTTCATCGATCGGATACTTAAAAGTTGTCATATTTATCTCCTTAAATTTAAATTTTGGCTAGCTGACCTTTTCATTTTATCGACCTCCTAAAGTCATTTTTTTTTGGTCTTAAAGCTCTTCTTACCTCCTTTCTAGTCATACCCGTGCAATCGCATTCGAAGACGTGCAATCGCATTCGGAAGACGTGCAATCGCATTCGGAAGACATGCAATCGCATTCGGAAGACGTGCAAT
>Ga0209593_10000157_pt1 | contig 36221 bp, 28 predicted proteins | sample PPLLaktember2015_3_FD_187260 | JGI IMG/M metagenome (GOLD analysis project Ga0209593, IMG submission 187260) | Freshwater sediment microbial communities from Prairie Pothole Lake near Jamestown, North Dakota, USA - PPLs Lake P7 Core (6) Depth... | ecosystem: Environmental > Aquatic > Freshwater...
TGGGAGCGCAGGCGTCTCGCCTGCGACCCCAGTGCAGGCGAGACGCCTGCGCTCCCAGGGGGCCTGCGCTCCCAGACGCCTGCGCTCCCAGGGGGGTCGCTTCGCCAAAAACGCTGCGCTCCAGGCTCTGGGGAAACTGCCCTACGGCATCTTTATGGTGTCGTCAAACGTCATCTCGATCTCGGCGGTCGTCCCCGCTTCAATGGCGACCGGGTCGGCAATTCCCGGCTGTTTGCCGTAGAGGCCGGCCGGCGCGCCGGAGGGCGGAGAGTCTGAGGCGGCGGGGTCATAGCCGCCGGCTTTGTCATAGAAGGCGGCCACGTAAACCGGAGACTTCGGGAGATCCTTGAAGCTGGCTGTCTGCCCGTTGTGGGTAACGGACACAGTCGCGAGCGGAAGAACCCCCTGATGGCCGATGTACGAGGTGTCGAAAACCGAGATGAAGATTCGGTGTCCCTCGTCGACTGCACCCGGACCGGTGTACGTCACCTTGACGCGCAGCGTCCGCCCGCTTTCGTCGGAAGCCATGTTAGCCGATACAACGGCAAGAAATACGAGCATCGCAACCCGCCAGGCGCTTCTTCTCATGGCCGTGATTCTACCCGAAACGCTTATGGATTATAATCTGGGGAATTGTTTCGGCAGGTGCCCTCGCCGAGGGCCTGCCAGAGAAATCCACAAATCCGAGTGCAGACAGGATGTGTGCAGTGCAGCTTAACGACGAATTGGAAGCTCTGAGGGCGCGAGTAGCTAAACTGGAAGAGCTGCAGGCGCGTTCTCAGGAGACGGAAAAGCAGTTGGTCCTGTCCAATCAGCGGCTGGCCGGAATCCTCAGTATTGCCCAAGACGCCATCATCTCTATCGATGCGCAACAACGAATACAGATGTTTAACCGGGGCGCCGAGCAGATCTTCGGGTACACGGCGGGCGAGCTGCTGGGCGAGCCTCTCGACGTGCTTCTGCCCGATCGATTTACCAAGCCGCATAAGAGTTATGTGGAGGAATTCGGCAAGGGGCCGGATGTTGCGCGAATGATGGGCGAACGGCGCGAGATCCTGGGCAAACGAAAAGATGGATCCGAGTTCCCGGCAGAAGCCTCTATTTCGAAGCTGGTCCAACCTGATCGCCAGATAGTTTACACGGTGATCCTCCGCGACATCACGGATCGAAAAGAGAAGGAAGACGAATTGCGTGCTTCCCGTGAGGAATTGCGTCGCCTGGCCGCTCACATCGAATCGGTGCGCGACGAAGAAAGCAAGCGGATTGCACGCGAAGTTCATGACGAGCTGGGCCAATCGCTCACGGTCCTCAAAATGAGGCTGACCTCGCTGACAGGCGAAATTGGGGCGCGTGACCCGAGTCTGGAGCACAAGCTTCAGGAACTGATTGACAACGTGTCTGTCACGATGGAAACCGTGCGGCATATCGCGACGCAACTTCGCCCGAGTCTACTGGATTCCCTCGGTCTCGAAGCGGCAATTCGCTCGCACGTCGAAGGTTTCCAGGAGTCTACCCGAATCGACACGGTCGTCGACCTGGAGAAACTCGACCCGGAACCCGATCCGCAACTCGCCATCGCTCTCTTCCGAATGGTCCAGGAAGCGCTTACCAATGTCGCCCGTCATTCGGAAGCCACCCGGGTCATGATTGGGCTGAAGAAAGTCCCGGATCCGGTTCCGTTCCTGCGGCTTGAGGTCTCCGACAACGGCAAAGGATTCAACATCCAGAAGACCCGGCGCAACTCTCTCGGTCTGGTCGGAATGAAGGAGCGGGCTTTTAACCTGGGCGGCGATGTGTCGGTTCAGAGCCAGCCCGGTCGTGGCACCAGAATGATTGCCTGCATTCCGCTGGAAAAACGGCAGTGATCCGCCTCGATGGACGACGTGGACCAGGTGGACAGTAAGTCGGTCCATTTAGTCCATGTGGTCCACGTCGTCCACTGGTCCTCTTTGAGCTCAGTGATAATCCCGGCTCTTCCCCAGCGTTAGCGCGCTTTCCAGCCGGGCGATTCGTTCCGCCCGGATGGATGTGACACCATTCTGGTTCTGCAGGGGGCCTTCAATAAGCAGGAAAGGAGCCGTGCTGAGCAGGATCTTTTCCTTCTCGTAGATCTGCGGCCGGATGATGATGTTGGAGAGGCCGGTCTCGTCTTCCATCGTAATAAAGAAAAATCCTTTCGCCGTTCCCGGCCGCTGCCGGACAATCACTCCGCCCGCCACCTTGACCCACCGGCCGTCCGGCAGTCCTGCCAACTCGGCGGCACTGTAAATTCCGGCGGACTCCAGCCGGTTCCTTTCAAATGCCATCGGGTGCGGCCCGGTTGTCAGCCCAGTCCCGGCAAAATCGGCGATCAGGCGTTCCTCGCTGTTCATATCACGCAGAGGTGAGCCGCGCTCCTGCTCGCTTCGCTCCGCTTCCCGGAAGAGAGAGCCGTGCGGACGCCACGCTTTTTCGACCTGCCACAGCGCTTCACGCCGCTTCATTCCAAAAGCATTTAAAGCCCCGATCTCGGCCAGTGTCGTGACTTCCGGCTTCCGCAGCGGAACTCGATCACGCAGATCATCAAGTGAATTGAACGCCCGAAGCTTCCTCTGCCGCTCCAACTCGAGGCCGGCCTCCTTCCGCAATCCGCGCGCGTACATGAGCCCCAGCCGCATGGTCTTCTCGTCTTCCACGGTACAGAGCCAGCCCGAGTGCCGGACATCGATCGGACGAATGCGAAGGCCGCGATGCTGGGCATCTTTCACCAACGTCGAAGGGTGGTAAAAGCCCATCGGTTGGTTGTTCAGCAGCGAGGCGTAAAAGGGGGCAGGGAAGTAGACCTTGAAGTAGGCGCTGGCGTACGCGAGCAACGCAAAGCTGGCAGCGTGTGATTCGGGAAAGCCGTAAAGGGCGAAGGACGTAATTGATCGTATGATCTCCTCGGCCGCCAGCCCTGTAATGCCTTTGCGCTCCATTCCGGCCCGCAGCTTGGCCTCGATTTTACGCATCCTCTCGGCCGATCGTTTAAAACCCATCGCCCGACGCAGCTCTTCGGCTTCGCCTCCGCTGAATCCGGCAGCAGTCATCGCGATTCGCAGCAACTGCTCCTGGAATAACGGCACGCCGAGAGTCCGCTTGAGGATCGGCTCAAGCGACGGGTGCGGATAAACGACTGGTTCGGCACCCTGCCTGCGGTCTAGATACGGATGAACCATCTGGCCGACGATCGGTCCGGGGCGGATGATGGCGACTTCCACGACCAGGTCGTAAAAATGATCGGGCTTCAACCGGGGCAGGGTTGCCATCTGTGCCCGGCTCTCGACTTGGAAGACGCCGACAGTATCGGCTTTTCGAAGCATGTCATAGACCTGGGGATCGTCCGGCGGGAGGTGAGCCAGGTCGATGTCGGTCCCGGAGCCCTGGATAATGCGCAGCGAGTCCTGCAAAGCGGACATCATCCCGAGACCGAGCAGATCCACCTTGATGATGCCGAGATCGGCGCAATCCTCCTTGTCCCATTGGACGACCGACCTTCCCGGCATCGTGGCTTTCTCGAGCGGGACCACGGTATCCAGCCGTCCCTGCGCGATAACCATGCCCCCGGAATGCTGGCCCAGGTGTCTCGGCAGGTCTTGGATTTGCTGCCACAGCTGAAGATAGAGCTTAAGCCGGGGATCGCGCGGATTGAGCCCGGCCCGATCGAAGGGCAAGGCTTCGACATCTTCGGGAGTCACAAACTCCCAGGGGCGGACAAAACGGGCCAGCCGGTCCAGCGTATCAAGCGAGAAACCCAGGACCTTCCCGATCTCCCGCGAGGCGCTTCGTTCACGATACGTGATCACATTGGCCGTCATGGCCGCGCCGTGTTCTCCGTAGCGCTCGTAAACGTACTGGATGACTCGCTCCCGCCGGTCTCCGCTGGGCAAATCCAGGTCGATGTCCGGCCATTCTCCGCGTTCCTCGGAAAGAAAGCGTTCGAACAGCAGATCCATCCCCACCGGATCGACGGCCGTAATTTCAAGGCTGTAGCAGACAGCGCTGTTGGCGGCCGAGCCACGGCCCTGGACCAGGATGTCCTGTTCCTTGCAGAAGCGGATCAGGTCCCAGACGATCAGGAAGTAGCCCGCCAGGTTCAGCTTTTCGATGAGGGCCAGCTCCCGCTCGACCTGTCGCCGCGCCTTTTCATAGTAAGGACGATAACGGCGCCGGGCCCCTTCATCGGTCAGCTTTCTCAGATAACTGTTCTGGGTCTCCCCGGCGGGAACCGGGTAATCCGGGAACTTGTACCCAAGGTTTTCAAGTGTGAAGTCGAGCTTGTCGTAAAGCTTTAGGGAATTGATGACGGCTTCCGGCAGATCCTCAAAGACCCGGATCATCTCGTCGGCAGGCTTCAGGTAGCATTCTCCGTTCAAACTCAGAAGCTGACCCGCCGCCTCGATCGTAGTTTTGTTTTTGATACAGGTGAAAACATCCAGAAGAGGCCGGCCCTCGGGCTTTGCATACCGGACGCCATTTGTGGCGAGGAGAGGCAGGCTGTATTGACGCCCCATGTTCACCAGCGCCTGGTTCAAAGCCTCCTGGTCCCGGTCGAAATGTCGCTGTACCTCCAGGTAGAGGTGCTCTCGACCGAAAAGACGCAGCAGCGCAGCGACCGAGGCCGGGTCGCGAGCGAGGGCGATGAGTCCGCTCGCAAACTCCTCGATTTCGTTCAGTCGAACCGTTCCCTCTCCCTTCGGCGCCCGGAGTTTCATTTTGGTGATCAGACGGCAGAGGTTCTGATACCCGGTGCGACTCTGGACGAGGAGTGGCAAGGCCGGTCCCTCTTCCAGTGTGATCATCGCCCCGACGAGCGGCTTGATTCCCGCCTCTCTGCAAGCCTTGTAGAAGCGCGGCGCGCCCGATACCCCGTCTCGGTCGAGCAGAGCGAGGCCCGGGTAACCCAGACGAGCCGCTTCCTGGGCGAGATCTTCGGGCGACGAAGACCCGTCGAGAAAGCTAAAAGCGCTCTGGGCGTGCAGCTCGATGTAGTTGCTCATGCTGACAGACTGACAAACTGACAAACTGACAAACTGACAAACTGACAGCTGGTCGCTGGATTCAGCGGGGTTTCGATACGATTCGCAGAAAGCGCGAATCACTCAACCGCCGCTGAATGCCGCAGCCGAGTTTGTCAGCCGTCAGCCGTCAGCTGTCAGCCGTCAGTTTGTCAGTTTGTCAGTCTGTCAGTTTGTCAGTCCTTTCAGTCGTACACCCCCTCCAAAAACCACCCTCTTCTCTTCTGATCAAAGAAAACCCGGTAAATCGTGCCGTTGACGAATTCCACGTCCCACTCTTCGTGGTTCCAGGCGGTCTCGGCCCACCATTCGCCGGAAGTCCGCCATGGCCCGACCCAGTTGACCGTCTGCTCGGGTCTGATTCGAGCCGGAAAAGGTGGGCGGAAGCGGCGCAAAACCGGTCGGTTGGCTTCTCCTCGGGCAGGGGATCGAGCCTTGGTAGGCGCGAAAGGCTCTATGCGGAAAGCGTCTGGCCGGCGGGTGTTGAGGAGGACCGGAGATCCCACGTTTTCTTTTCCGACGATGGCGCCCAGCCGGCCGAGAGTGCGGGCCAGCTTTTCGGGCGCGGGTGCCAACGGCTCAAACAGTGAATGCTGCCAAATTCGAGGCGGGACGGGGTTTAACCGGATCGCTGCGCCGGTTATTCGCGCCTTTTCTGCTTGCGACTGCAATTCCAGCCGGATCAGTGCCAGGATCGTTTTGGAATGGGACAGCGGGAAGGCCAACTGCAATTTCCGTTGGGAAACGACACCAGTTTCGAGTTTAAGCTCAAGTTCCACCGAGTCGGTGGCCAGATTACAGGCTTCTAGCTCGTTGCACAGCGGATCCAGCAGGCCGGCGAGGATGAAACTGAGGGGCTCGAGCGAATCGAGTCCGTATTCGAGGTCGACAGCCGCTTCAAACCGGTGTCCGGGCAGCTCGGCCTGGAAGGGTTTCAGATCCTCCCCGCGCGCGAGTCTTTGCAGACGCACGGCCGGCTGTCCAAGACGAGCCGTCAATTCCTTTTCAGGAAGAGCGGCCAGATCGCCCAGGGAGTGCACCCCCCAACGGGAGAAGGTGACGAGAAAGTCCGGCAGCTGAGGATTGTCATCCAGTAGCTGGAGCAAGGCAACCGGAAGCGGTGCCAGAAACTCGGCTTCTTTTCCCTGCGGCACCCAGGTTCGCGGGCTCATCCGCGCCGCAATAAGAGCGGCGCTTCTAGTCGCGGCGCCGGCGACCTGCAAGGACGGCGAGAATCTTTCGAGCTTTTCCAGGATTCCCGCTCGACTGCGTGGTGTGACCTCCAAAAGGAGAGCATCTGGCGGATTGATTTCGACACGCGGGGTCAGCGTGTGAGCCAGGTCGAGCAGTGAAAAAGGCAAGTCCCGGCTAAAAACGGCTATGAACTCGGACGCGGCCACGGCTTTTGCCCCTTTGAATCTCGGCTTCAAATACCAGCCCTTTAAAAATCCCCGGCCGCCTGAGCGACTCCCGGTTTTTCGTGCTCTGTTCCGGGTTCCACACGGCGTGCGTCCGGTTCATGGTCAGGACGACGCTGGCGGCACTTCCGGCTGATGGTTTCAGGCTAAGAACCAGCAGGACGCTTTGGCTTCCTTCGATTGCCTGCTTCAGACGGAACCAGGCATGCGAGGGAGGCTTCTCGGAACCTGTCTGACGTGGCTGCTCGTCGGGTGGGGCGGCATCCCACACCAGAATTCCAAATCCACCCGCTCGTGCAATGACGTCCGCTGCCGCCGCCGCTTTCTCTTGCGAACCGTTGCACCGGATCCAGAGCAGGCGAGGCAGGCTTATTCCTGATTGAGCGGCGGACAGGGGGTCAAAAACATCAAAGGTGTCAATGTACGCGGCGGTTTCACCGGTCAACGTCGCCCGAGCCAGCGTCGAGAAGACCAGGCTTGTTCTGCCCGAGGAAGGAGCGCCGGCCACTTCGCTGATCTTTCCCTTGGGGAAGCCGCCGGCCAGTAGCTGATCCACGGTTTCGAGTCCGGTAGACAGGAGCTCGACTCGTTCCTCTAATAATTCGGAAGCCGGTTTGACTGCTTGGGAAAGACCACCCCGCCTCATATTTCACCTTTTGTTCACCTATCGTAGCTTTTGAGTTGTGGGATGTCAACGGGGAGCGGCGGGCCAACGAATAACACGGATAACACGAATCGATCCGTGTTATCCGTGTTATTCGTTGGCCCCCTCCGCCCGCTTCACGCTGCATTCCAATGCTAAACTGGTGTGATGGCTCCTGTTGTGCGTCCCGCATTGACCCTCTGGCGACGGGAACTGATCCGTTTCAAACGCCAGAGAAGCCGCTGGATTGGCGCATTTGGCACGCCGCTCATTTTCTGGCTGCTGATCGGCTCCGGAATCGGCGCCTCGTTTCGCCCTCCCTCCAGCTCGGGCTCTGTGAACTACCTCGAATACTTCTATCCGGGGACGGTTCTTCTGGTCGTCCTGTTTACCGCCATTTTCTCGACCTTTTCGGTCATTGAGGACCGTCGGGAAGGCTTCCTGCTATCCGTCCTGGTCGCGCCGGTCTCGCGCCTGGCGATTGTCTTGGGCAAGGTGCTGGGAGGCACGACGATCGCCCTCTTGCAGGCCGTCCTGCTTCTGCTGCTGGCACCGCTTCTTGGATTTCAACTGCATCTGGTTTCCGTGCTGATCCTGTTCGCCGCGATGTTTGGGGTGTCATTATGGCTGACAAGCCTCGGATTCGGTCTGGCGTGGCGCATCAACTCCTCGGCTGGTTTTCACAGCCTGATGAACCTGGTGCTCCTGCCGATGTGGTTGCTCTCCGGGGCGCTGTTCCCTCCGGCCGGCGCGTCGAGCTGGGTTCAGTGGATCATGGCCATTAACCCGCTGACGTATGGTTTGGCTCTGTTCCGCGGCGGCCTTTATTGGAGCGAGACGGATCCGGCAGGTTACTTTCCGAAGTTAGCCGTCTCTGCGCTCGTGACGCTGGGATGCGTCATCTGCGCCATGGTCTTCTCGACCCGGGTGATTCGCCCGGAGATGGGAGGGTCATGATGGGCCTGCATGCCTGGCCGGCCGTTAATGCACTCCTGAACCTGCTGAGCGCGCTTCTACTGACCGTGGGTTTTGTTCAAATCCGGAAGGGACGGATGCAGCGGCACCGGGCTTTTATGCTGGCGGCGTTCCTTACTTCGACCGCTTTCCTGGCTTCGTACCTGGGGTACCATTACTACGCCGGTTCGACCCGTTTTCAGGGACAGGGCTGGATCAGGGGCGTGTATTTCGCGATTTTAATTTCTCACTCATTCCTGGCCGCCCTTGTTGTCCCGCTGGTGTTGCTGACGCTCAGCCGAGGGTTGCGCGAACGCTTCCCGGCACACCGTCGTGTGGCCCGGTGGACGCTGCCCATCTGGCTCTACGTCTCGGTAACAGGGGTCCTGGTCTATCTGATGCTTTACCACCTTGGGTGATCTATTGGGATTTCTTCCGCGTCGATCCGCGTCCGCTCTCCACGCCATTCCGCGGGATAAAAAAAGGGGCGGTTGCCCGCCCCTTTGCGTTCGTATCTTGAAAAAGCGTTAGTCTACGCGACCTCAAATACCTCTTCTCGGAACGGCTCGTCTTCACCCATTTCCTGTCGGGACACCTTCACCTGGCGCGCGTTGCTCTTGTAGTAGTGAGGATGCTTTGATTTAGTGGCGTTGTAGACCTCATCCCAGCAGTGACTGCAAGAGTCGACGTGGGTCAGGAAATCCAGCTGATCCTCAAGATCCAACTGATTGGTGAGATAACCGCTTAAAAGTTTTCGATTGCACGATCCTGCCATTTTTCTACCTGTCTCCCTCGAATGAATATACGTCTCGTTCAGCTATAGACATCAAGCCGGGCTCGAAGTTTCAAAAGAAATTGACTCTCTTGACCGTAAAAAGCAGACGGTGTGCCTCGGCGCAGGCGCTGAACTCCCCGCCTGCTTCAGAAGAAGGCGGACAATACTACCTTTTCCGGTCAATAGCAACAACTTTTTTCGATAAATTTGTACGTGGCCAAGGGGACAAAAGTTCCGACAATAGTTTCAGCCAACGGATCACACGGATCACACGGATGAAGGCAGATGGAATGGCGCCATTCCATCTGCCTTCATCCGTGTGATCCGTGTGATCCGTTGGCTGAACCCGAATTCATGAACCCGAATTCATTGCAGTCCAAGTTGTCTCTTTGCTATCTTATTCCTCCTATGATGTCCGCAACCCAGATTCGTAAAGGAATGATCATCCTGTTCAACGGGCAACCCCACCGTGTTATGGAGTTCCAGCACAGGACACCGGGGAACCTGAGGGCTTTCGTGCAGGTACGCTTGCGCAATCTGCGGAGCGGTACGTCTTTTGAACATCGTTTTAGCGCAGGTGACGGAGTCGAGCGGGCGGTGGTCGAACAGCACGAAATGGACTATCTCTACAAAGACACCACTCACTACCATTTCATGAACAACCAAACCTACGAACAGGTCGCGTTGGACGAAGAGATACTGGGTGATTACTCAGGTTTCCTCAAGGAAGGCGCGCACATTCAGGTCGATTTTTTTGACGGGCGGCCGATCTCAGTCGAAATGCCTTCGTCGGTCGAGCTGGAGGTGATCGAGACCGAGCCTGAACTAAAAGGCGCGACGGCCAGCAATTCTCCAAAGCCGGCCAAGCTCGAAACCGGAGTCGTTGTGCAGGTGCCGCCGTTCATCCGCCCGGGCGATGTGATCCGGGTCGATCCGAGCGAAGGACGTTACCTGGAACGGGCGAAGTAGTCCGAATTTTCGAGCCTGTTAACACCTTGGAATCCCCCTCAAGAGAGAGATTGGAAGTCGATATTCTCTTGGTCGGAGCCGGTCCGGCCAGCTTGGCGTGCGCTCTGCACCTCTGCCAGCTCGTTCGCCGTCACAACCAGGCTGTTGAACAGGGCGGGCAAGGCGGTAACCGCCTGGAGATACCCTCCCTGATGGTGATCGAAAAGGGGAGAGAAATAGGCGCCCATGCTTTCAGCGGGGCCGTCGTTGATACGCGCGGATTCGATGAGCTGCTGGAGGGATTTGAGGGTGAGCAGGTACCGTATGACGGTCCGGTCACCGATGATGCCCTGTACCTGCTTTCCCAAACCGGTTCTTTTCGCTCTCCGATTACGCCTCCTCCGTTGAAGAATCACGGTCACCAGGTGGCCTCCCTCGGCAGGATCGTCCGCTGGATGGCCGAACTGTGCGAGAAGAACGGGGTCGACGTCTTTCCGGAGTTCCCCGCGGTGGAGTTGCTCTACGAAGGCAACCGTGTCATTGGTGCGCGCATTGGGGACAAGGGACGGGACAGGGAAGGTCGTCCCAAGGCGAATTTTGAACCGGGGTTGGACGTGCAGGCCAAGATCACCGTCCTCGGCGAAGGTCCGCGTGGGACCTTGACGCTTCAGGCCCAACGCAGGCTCGAGCTTGACGCCGGGAGGCAGCCGCAGATCTACGCGGTCGGGACCAAGGAAGTGTGGCAGCTGGCCAGACCAGTCCAGCCGGGAGTGGTGTACCATACGCTCGGTTACCCGCTCGGTACCCGGGAGTTCGGCGGCGGTTTCATCTACACGTTCCACGATAATCTGATCCACGTCGGATTTGTCGTTGGCCTTGACTATGCGGACCCGACGACCGACTCCCAGCGCCTTCTGCAGCAGTTCAAGGCCCACCCATTCGTGAGCGACATTCTCGAGGGAGGCAAACCCGTCGCCTACGGGGCAAAGGCCATCCCCGAAGGCGGCTATTACGCCATGCCTCGCCCTTACGCCGACGGCCTGCTCATCGTCGGCGACTCGGCCGGATGTCTCAACTCACAACGCCTGAAAGGAATCCACCTGGCCGTTAAGTCGGGAATGCTCGCTGCCGAGACAATCCTGGATAGCCTGATTCGGGAAGACGCGTCGGCTGAGGTCCTGAAAGGGTATGTGGACCGGTTCGAGAAGAGCTGGGCTCACCAGGAACTGTGGAAAGTGCGCAACTTTCGCCAGTCCTTCCAGCGAGGGTTCTGGCGGGGGATGGTCCACGCCGGCCTGCAGTTTGTCACAGGCGGTCGGGGGCTTTTCGATCCGATGCCGATCCAGGCCGGCCATACTTTGATGACGCGGTACACGCAGCCGGCGGCCGGCGAGGTCACGCACCCCCTTCCCGCGCCGGACGGGAAGCTGAGCGTCGACAAACTGACCGATGTGTACTATTCCGATACGGCACATGAAGAGAACCAACCGTGCCACCTGAAAGTCCTTGATCTGGATATCTGCATCAACCGCTGCACATACGAGTATGGGAATCCGTGCCAGCACTTCTGCCCCACGCAGGTCTATGAGATCCTAAGGTTGGACGGCGAGAACCGGCTTCAAATCAATTTCGCGAACTGCGTGCACTGTAAGACGTGCGACATCATGGATCCGTATCAGATCATCGTGTGGACGCCTCCCGAGGGAGGTGGTGGCCCCGGTTACAGGAACCTGTAGCGACCGGGCGCTCCTCCGACTTCGCCTTTTCGCTTTTTCCTACAACTTTTTTGGTTTCTTGTCTTACCAGAAGCGATCTGTTGCCGAAGTAAGTAATTGAAAACATGCGATTTATTGATTTGACAAATTGCAGGCGGCTGCCTTACAATAGTCAAGCGGAATCTCTGGGAGGTTCTAAATGGATTTTAACGTAGGTGATAAGGTCATTTACCCCAATCAAGGGGTGGGAGTGATCAAAGACGTTTGCCTGCGAAGCATTGCCGGTCGTCAAGAGCAATTCTATCTCCTGAAGATAACTTCTAACAATTCAACGGTGATGATTCCAGTGGCGAATGTGGACCATGTAGGTCTGCGTCGCTTGTGCAGTGATTCTCAGCTGGACGGACTGTTCGATATTCTGCGTGGTCAATTCTCCACCCCTAACCCTGACTGGAAGAACCGTTACAAGGACAACCTCGAGAAAATGAGGACGGGCTCGATTTTCGAGGTTGCTGAGGTTTTGAAAAACCTCTACTTCCTGAGCTATCAGAAGAGCCTGTCGTTTCGTGAGAAGAAAATGTTCGATCGGGCCAGGCAGCTGATCGTCTCCGAGATCGCCACGGTCAAAGGAGAGGATCTCGACCAGATTGAACAGCAGGTCGACACCATGCTGGCCGATGCGTACCAGCGGTGCGAGGGTGGGGCGACGGCCTGACAGGGCGCCAGGGAGCGCAGGCATTCTGCCTGCACTCCCAGGGTCTCAACTGCGGTTGGTTTCTACTTCCCCAATTTCCTGAACACTTCTCCAGCTTTGCTCACCACGTCGTCGATGTCCGCTTGTGTGTGGGCCATTGAAATAAAAATCGCTTCAAACTGCGACGGGGCGAGATAAACCCCGGCGTTAAGCATTCCTCGGAAAAAGGACGCGAACCTGGTGGTGTCGGCGTCTAGCGCATCGTCGAAGTTCTTAACCAGGGACCTCGCGAAGAATGGAGTTAGCAGGGAAGCGCAATGCTGGACCTGTAAGGCGACGCCCGCCTGCTGAGCCTGGTCGGCGAGTCCTCCGGCCAGGCGCTGCGTGAGTTTCTCGAGCCGTTCGTACGGTTTCTCCCGCTCCAGTATCTCCAAAGTCTTCAGCCCGGCGGTCACCGCCAAAGGGTTACCGGAAAGCGTGCCTGCCTGATATACGGGTCCTTCGGGCGCGATCATCTTCATGATCTCCCGTTTTCCGCCGTAGGCGCCGATAGGCAACCCGCCGCCGACAATCTTCCCGAGGCAAGTGAGAGGCGCCGAGAGACCGTACTTTTCCTGCGCTCCTCCCAAGGCCAGACGAAATCCGGTTATGACTTCGTCAAAAATGGCCAGCGAACCGTTTTTTTCGGCCAGTGTCAAAACACCTTCAAGGAAGCCGGAGACCGGGGGAACGATGCCCATGTTGGCTGGGACCGGTTCCAGTATGACTGCGGCGATCTTGCCGGCGTGACGTTCGAACACAGCTTCCAAAGCGGAAAGGTCATTGAACGGAACGCTGACGGTGTGGGCAGTGAATTCCGCGGGGATGCCCGGAGTTCCGGGAATACCGAGCGTGGCGACTCCCGAGCCGGCTTTCACCAACAGGCTGTCGACATGTCCGTGGTAACACCCGTCGAACTTAACGACCATGGGCCGGCCGGTGAAGCCGCGAGCCAGACGCAAGGCACTCATCGTCGCCTCGGTCCCGGAGCTGACGAGCCGCACACACTCTACCGAAGGGAAAAAGGTGCAGATTTTCTCCGCCAGCAGCAATTCCAGCTCGGTGCTGGCGCCGTAGCTGGTCCCGCGTTCGGCGGCCTCCTGAATCGCCGCGACGACTTCCGGATGGGAGTGACCGAGAATCATCGGTCCCCAGGAACCCAGAAAGTCGAGGTACTGATTGCCGTCGACATCCGTCAGGCGAGCGCCCTTGGCAGATCGGATGATCGGAGGGGCGCCGCCGACCGCTTTAAAGGCGCGGACAGGGCTGTTGACGCCTCCTGGAACAATTTTTGAGGCCCGTTCGAAGATCTCGCCGCTGCGCTTGAGCGGGCGCATTACATCTCTCCCCTTCGGATCATTTCCGCCGCTTCTTTGGCGAAGTAGGTGAGAATGAGGTTGGCGCCGGCGCGGTGAATCGAAAGGAGCGTCTCGCGGACCGTAGCCGGCCGGTTCAGCCACCCGCGTTCGAAGGCCGCGCATAAAGCGGAATACTCTCCGCTCACGTTGTAAGCGGCAACCGGCACATCAACCATGTCCCGGACCTGGCGAATAATGTCGAGGTAAGGCAGGGCGGGCTTTACCATGACAATGTCCGCCCCTTCTTCCAAATCCAGCGCGACCTCCTGCAAGGCTTCACGCCCATTGGCCGGGTCCATCTGGTAGCTTTTACGATCCCCGAAGCGTGGCGCCGACTCGGCAGCTTCCCGGAAGGGCCCGTAGTAAGCCGAGGCGTACTTGGCTGCATACGAGAGGATGGGAATGGTTTCCATCTTCCGTTCATCCAGAGCCTCACGGATGGCCGCGACCCGCCCATCCATCATGTCGGACGGGGCAACGATGTGCGCCCCCGCTTCGGCGTAAGCGACGGCCGCTTTAGCGAGAATCTGTAGGCTCGAATCGTTGTCAATCCTATACGCGCCGCTCGGGTCCTGGACCGGTACGCCGCAGTGACCATGGTCCGTGTACTCGCATAAACACACGTCTGCAATCAGGACTAGCTCCGGAACGTCCTTGCGTGCTGCCCGAAAGGCGCGGCACACGGGTCCGTTGGGATCGTAACTTGCCGTTCCGACGGCGTCTTTGGCGCTCGACTCGGGTATACCGAAGAATATGACCGCCGGAAGACCAACATCTCTTACCCGACGCAGCTCTTCGGTTAACTTGTCAACCGAATAGCGGTACTGGCCGGGCATCGAGCCGATCTCTTGCTGGACTCCTTGTCCTTCCACTACGAACATCGGGTAGATGAGCTGATCGGAGGACAGGCGAGTCTCACGGACCATTCTTCGGAGGACGGGGTTTTCACGCAACCTTCGGGGACGAAGATAGGGCGCCATAATCCTTCTCGCTGGTTTGATGTCACGAGGGAAATGGCGGTGCAGGGATTCGAACCCCGGACACAGCGGATATGAGCCGCTTGCTCTACCCCTGAGCTACACCGCCATAAAAGTGAACATGATAACGAAATCCGCGCCGCGAGTACAAGGACTGGCTGAACCCGCGGATAGACACGGATACCACGCGGATCGCGCGGATTGATCCGCGCGATCCGCGTGGTATCCGTGTCTATCCGCGGGTTAGTCCTTTCCGCCCTTTGCTTTCGGGTGGGTCCGGCGGTAGGTGCGCATCAGCTCTTCGACCGACACATGCGTATAGCGCTGGGTCGTCGACAGGCTGGCGTGCCCCAGGAGCTCCTGGATACACCTGAGGTCGGCCCCATTCCCCAGCAGGTGCGTGGCAAAGGAGTGCCGGAAGACATGCGGGTGGACATCGAGCAGCAAGCTGCTCTGGCGAATGTAACTGTCCAGATTGCGCTCCACCGAACGAGCGGTCAAACGGCCTCCCCGAAGGTTAAGGAAGAGCGCCTGCGGGTCCTTGCTGGTCCTCAGCCGACCAAGCAGTTTGCCCCGTACGTGAAGGTAGTCCCGCAACGCCTGCCCCGCCTTGTTGCCAAAGGGAACGAGTCTTTCCTTCTTGCCTTTTCCGCGGACTTTCACGAGCCGCTCGGGCAGAGACAGGTCGGCCAGGTCCAGGGAGACAAGCTCGCCGACGCGTAACCCGCTCCCGTACAGAAGTTCCAGTATCGCGATGTCCCGGCTTCCCCGCTCGGTTCCCGGTTCGGGAATGGAAAGAATCGTCTCGATTTCCTTAACGGATAGGAAACGGGGGGTGTTTTCGGGAAGGCGAGGCGTGGTTACGAGCCTGGCAGGGTTATTCGGAAGGTGTCCTTCCCGGTAAAGAAATCGAAAGAACGACCGAAGGGCAGCCAGCTTCCTGCTCATCGACGTCTTCTTGTTGCCTCGCTGGCTGAGGTGACTCAAGAAGTCCCGGATACTGATATGGTCGATTTGCTCAAGGGGAACAGGCTCGTCCGGCCGGCCGCTGGTCAGGTATCCGACGAATTCGTGCAGATCGCGGCCGTAGTTCTTAAGCGTATGCGGAGAATAGTTTCTTTGATATCTCAGGTAATCCAGAAAAGACCGCTCGGCCTCACGAAAAGTCATGTTTCCTGCCCGGCGGGGTTTCGATACACCGCACAAAACGCGGCACTCAACCGCCGCCTCACTTGAGGTGGATCTTGTAGGCCTTCAGTTTCCGGTGGAGATGCGTGCGTTCCATGCCGATAGCCGCTGCTGTTCGGGAAATGTTCCCGTCGTATTCCCTGAGCTTCTCCAGGATGAACTTCCGCTCGAAGTCCTCTCGTGCCTCCTGCCAACTCTGGGCAGGCGGTCGAAATTCGCTGACGTTCGGTCTGGACAACGCGGCCGGCAGGTCAGGGACATCGACCTTCAGGTTCGGGACCATGATGACGAGGCGCTCGACCATGTTCTTCAGTTCCCGGACGTTTCCCGGCCAGTGGTAACAATGCAGCCGCTGCATCGCCTGTTTGGAGATGCTCTTTCTCGGCTTTCCGTACCTTTGGCAGAAGTGATCCATGAAGTAATCCACGAGTAGCGGGATGTCTTCTTTCTTCTCCCTGAGCGGTGGCACTTCAAAAGGGATGACATTCAGTCGGAAGAAAAGGTCTTCCCGGAAGTTACCCTTCTCGATTTCGTCCTCGAGGTTCTTGTTCGTAGCCGCGATGACCCGGACGTCGACCTCGATCGGCTGGCTCGCGCCCACTCGTACGAACCGTTGCTCCTCGAGCACGCGCAGGACTTTCGCCTGGGTCTTGATGCTCATGTCCCCCACTTCATCGAGGAACACCGTGCCGCCGTCGCCAAGCTCGAACTTTCCCTTGCGGGTCTCGGTTGATCCCGTATACGCGCCTTTTTCGCTGCCGAAAAGCTCGCTCTCAATCAGGTCTTCAGGGATGGCGGCGCAGTTCACTTCGACGAATGGCTGTTCTTTGCGGGGACTGCCCAGATGGATCAGCCGGGCGACTAGCTCCTTCCCGGTGCCGTTTTCGCCGTAGATCAAGATTCTTCCCTCGGTGGGGGCCGCGTACTGGATCTGCTGGCGCAGCGCGATCATCGGAACCGATTCGCCGATCATCGTCGTTTCCTGGCGCACCAGGTCTTTAAGGCTGCGGTTCTCCTCTTCCAGCCTTTTCTGCTTGAGGGCATGGGCCAGCACGAGTAGGACCTTCTCGAGCGAGAGAGGTTTTTCAATGAAGTCGAAAGCCCCAAGCTTGGTTGCCTGGACTGCGGTCTCGATCGTCCCGTGACCGGAGATCATGATCACGTACTGCAAGGGCCGCCGCGATCGGATCTCCTTCAGCACTTCAATGCCGTCCTTGCCGGGCAGCCAGATGTCCAGAAATATCAGGTCGAAATTCCGTCTTTCGAGCAGGTGAAGGCAGTCGGTTCCGGAGCCTACCGCCTCCACGGAGTAGCCTTCGTCCTCCAGGACCGCTTTCAGGGAAGCCCTGACATTCTCCTCGTCGTCTACGACCAGGAGCCGATTCGATGCCGAAGTCTGCTGCACTGCGTTCAATAGCGCCTCACTGCATCACTGGCAGTTCCAGGATCATCCTGGTCCCGTGGGGGACATTGGGCTCGGCCCGAATGAAACCGTTGTGTTCAGAGACAATCTGGCGCACGATCGCCAGTCCGAGCCCCGTTCCTTTTTTCTTGGTGGAGAAATAAGGCAGAAAAAGGTGCTCGTAGTCGGCCGACTGGATTCCCGCCCCGTTATCGGCTATTTCCACGGTCACGGTCCTGTTCGCCTCGTTCAAGCGAGTCCCTATGCTCAGCATTCTTTCCCCGCTCGACTCCACCAGAGCGTCCAGAGAGTTGTCAATCAGGTTCACAAAAACCCGTTGCATCTGCTCGGGGTCGAGCTTCACGTTCCCGATGCGGGGATCGAAATTCCGACAGACACGAACAGAGGCGAGGCCGCCGTCATAGAGCAGCAGCGTCCGTTCAATCAGTTCATGGAGCGCCACATCCGATGGCTTGGAGACGGGCAGCCGGGCGAACCGCGAGAACTCTTGGATCAGGGACTTCAACATCTCCGATTCTTGAATGATTATGCGGGTCGATTCAGATAACACTTTTTCGAATTCACGTACCTCTCGGGTACTTCTACGCGATTCCGGGATCTTTTCGAACCGCTTCTTCAGTCGCTCTGCCGAAAGCTGAATCGGTGTGAGTGGGTTCTTGATCTCGTGAGCCAGGCGGCGCGCGACTTCCTGCCATGCCGCAAACTTCTCGGCCTTGATCAGCTCACCCAGATCGTCCAGAACGACGAGATACTCCTCCTGCCCGCTGCCTGGCAACGGATTGGAAGTCACCGTCACAGCGATGTGCAGCTCCCGCTCGTTCCTGCTGATTGTCACTTCACTGCGATAGCTGCCGTAGATGCGCGCGCGCTTCTTCATCCGCTGGAATTCGTCGTAGAGCTCGGGATCGACAATTTCCTTGAGGGATCGGTTGAGCATCCTTTCACGGGTGGTTCGCAATATCTTAAGACCAGCTTCGTTGACCGTCCGGATATGATCCGATTCGTCACAACTCACCACACCGGTCGCGATGTTCTGGAGGATGGTCTCAATGTAGGCACGGCGTTCCTCGAGCCGCGCATTCGTACTCAAAAGTTCAAGGTTTGCCTTCTCGAGATCAAGCCGGCTTTCCTTGATCTGCTCCGCCATTCGGTTGAAGGAGTTAACGAGGATTCCCAACTCGTCGACAGCCTTTACATCGACGCGATAGTCGAAGTTGCCGGCTGCCAGTTCGCGAGAGCCCTCCGCCAAGGCCTCGAGGGGCCCGGTCAGCCTCCGGGCGATGTAGCTTCCCAGCCATACGAATCCGAAGACGATCGACAAGCTGGTGAAGGCGAGTATCGCGAGATAGTTAATCTTGAAGTTCTCGATCCCGCTCTTGACGGCCTCGTACTTGCTTACCGCTTCCTCGATTTGCAACTGATGAAAGGCGACGCTTTCAGGTGTCGCGAAGAGGAGGAAAAGTGCCCCACTTGCCGGTAGCTTTTCGCCAAGTGGGATGCCCACCACACCGCGGTCCGTCCTCGTCGCTCCCGGCACCAGGATCTCTGGTTCCTGGTTCCTTTTTAATTCGTAGTGAGGTTGGCCAGCCAGTACCGTAGTTCTCGTTGGTCGGCCGGGTAACTCGTCCCGCCACTCCTGGGACCGGTACTTGAGCCGCCCGAGTTGATCATAGATGACGATAGCCGAGAAGCCCCGTTCCCGAGCACGGCGGTCGATCTCGGCCGGTGCGTTACTTGCTCGCGCCTCCTGCCCGAGGGTTGTTGCCGCAGAGATTGCGTTAACCCGCCCTTGCTCGTAATACCTGCGCGCGATGGCCCTGGAGGAATCGAGCAGCTGCTCGGCCGGGGAACTGAACCACTGCTGCAGATTCCGGTTTATGAGGCCGAACGCCAGGAACAACATGATGAGCGCAGGGAAGAGCGAGAAAATGACCAGCGTCAAAACCAGCTTTGTCTTGATCTGACTTCCCGGCCGGCTGCTCTGGTATTCGAAGAAAAGCTTTATGAGATCACGCGCCAGGATGAACAGCAGGACCAGGATGACGACGAAGTTTAGGGCCCAGACGACGGCCCAGAGGTTCAGTTTCCAGACGAAGAGAGTGTTGCCGACCGAAGAGGGATTCAGAAAGACAATGCTGGCGAGGTAAATGAGGACGAAGCAGCCCAGGAACCCGGAAATCAAGTAAATCCTGCGCTTCGACTCAATCCGACTCATTTGTCCCCCGAACGACGGTCCGAAGGTATTCTAGCACTGAGGGAAGGACTCCAAGGACCCGAAGGACCCGAAGGACCCAAAGGATGAGTGACATCGCTAGTGGTGGCGTCGACCGATGTCACTCATCCTTTGGGTCCTTTGGGTCCTTCGGGTCCTTCGGAGTCCTTGGAGTCCTTCTCCCCCCTCTCGATCAGCTGGTAAAGCAGGATACCTGCGGCGACCGAAAGGTTCAGGGACGATACGCGCCCCTTCATGGGCAGGGAAACGAGGAAATCGCAGTGTTGACGCACCAGGGGCCGGACGCCGCGATGTTCGCCACCGACTACGACCACCAGCCGGGTGTCAGGATCAATCTCCCGCACCTGGTTTTTCCCCTGCATGTCCAATCCCACGACCCAGAAGCCCTGCTCCTTCAGGCTCTCGAGCGTGGTGACCAGGTTGCCGATTCGGGCGATCTTCAAATGCAGAGCTGCTCCGGCGCTCACCTGGACCACGGCGGCCGTGATTCCGCAGCTGTGATGCCGGGGGAGAAGGATGCCGTCCGCGCCGGCGGCCTCAGCTGTTCGTAGAACCGCTCCCAGGTTTCGGGGATCTTCGACGCCGTCCAAAGCCAGGATTAAGGTCGGTCGACCTTCCAGGATTTCCTCCAGAGTGGCCAGTTCACCGGCAGACAGTTCGGCCACCACGTCCTGGTGACGCGGTGTCTCGGCTTTCCGCGTGAGCGCTTCCACTGGCTGGAATTGAACCGGAATACGGCGAGCCCGAGCCAGGTCGATGATGTTCTGCAGGCGTGGACTGGTTCTTCCCCTGGTGACGAAAATCCGTTCCAGGTTCGGCTTTTCTTCCTGCAGCGCCTCCGTCACTGCATTGATGCCGTGGATGATCATGCGACCAGGCCTTTCACCACCTGTACCCTCTGCCGGGCGCTCATGATTTCGCGCGGGAGGTTTAACCGGCTCCCGCGCTCGAGCAGCGGGATCAGTTTCTCCAATTCGGGTCCTGACGCTTTTGCAGTGACCGCCACGCGGATCGGATGGAACAGGTTCTTGCCTTTCTGGCCGGTCTTTGCTTTGACCGCATTCACGGCATCCCGATAGGTTTCGAAGTCCACAAAGTCCCGCTCTCCCAGGTAATCCGCGAAAGCGACGATCACTTCTCGGGCACCGGGCTGGGCAACGATCTCATGCACTTCCGGCGAAGCAAGACCGGTCTGGGGGTCGAACGAGAAGGCGGTTTGGAACTGCGCGGGGAGGTCCTCCAGTTTGTCTACGTGGCTTACCAGGAAATCGATACAGTCTGCGGCCCATTCGCTGACCGGGCGTTCGGGTTCCTGCGGCACGAGTCCCGCCTGGCGGAGATAGGGCAGCGCCAAAGACGCCAATCTTGGCCGGTCGGCTTTCTTCAAATGATTACGGTTGATCCAGTTCAGCTTGTCGGGATCAAAAACGGCGGGGCTCCGGTTGACGCGTTCGAGACTGAACTGTTTGATCAGGTCGTCCGGCGTCAGGATCTCCTGACCGTCCTGCTCGGGAGCCCAACCCAGAAGGGTCAGATAGTTGATGAGCGCTTCCGGTAGATAGCCCTGTCGCCGGAACTCGTCGATCGAAGTCGCTCCGTGTCGTTTGCTCAACTTGGCCCCGTCTTTACCGAGGATGGTCGACAAGTGCGCAAACCGAGGCAAAGGCAGGTCGAGCGCCTCGTAGAGGAGAATCTGCCGATACGTGTTTGAAATGTGCCCCTCGCCGCGGATGACGTGGGTAATCTTCATGCTGGAATCATCCACGACGCAGGCGAAGTTATATTGAGCTGAGCCGTCGGAACGGAGCAGGATGAAGTCGCCTATCTCTTCGCAGTCCACTTGCAGCGGCCCAAAGACCAGGTCGTCGAACGGGACGACGCCGTCCCTGATCCGAAGCCGCAGAGTCGCCTCTTCTCCGGCCTGGCGGCGCCGTTTTGCCTCTTCGGGCGGGATGGAGCGGCATGTTCCTTTGTAGTGGGGCGGTAAGCCGGCGGCGAGCTGCGCCTGGCGGTCTCGCTCCAACTCTTCGACGGAACAGAAGCAATAGTAAGCCTTGCCTGAACTGACCAGTTGATCGGCGTAGCGCGCGTACAGGTCAAACCTGTCTGTCTGGCGGTACGGTCCGTGATTTCCACCGACATCCACGCCTTCATCCCAGGTCAGCCCGAGCCATCTCAGGTCTTCCATCAACTGCTCTTCATAACGTTTTTCCGAGCGGTCCAGGTCTGTGTCTTCGATGCGAAGAATGAAGGCACCGGATTTCTGGCGGGCAAATAGCCAATTGTACAGCGCCGTGCGCACGTTGCCGACGTGCAAATGCCCGGTAGGACTCGGTGCAAACCGTACTCTTACTGACATTTGGACAGTATACACCGCTGCATTCCGAAGGATGGGTTTCGAATCCGGCCGCCGCTTTTGCGGGCGGATTGAAACCCACCCCACGGAACTACGGAACGAGTTGCTTCCTTCCGCCTGGCCGTGTTATCTACCCGGTCGTGGCCAAGGCTACCAGCACCAGGGAATTGACACTCGAGGAGATTGAGGACAGGCGGCAGCTGGAACATATGGTTCCACTTTTCCTTGCCTTTCTCTTTCCGTATATCGATTATCGGGGTGTCCTGGTACTCGGTCTGTTGGGTCTCGTTTATTCATTGTACGTTTCGCCCCGCTGGGTTCAGGTCACTACGCGGCCCGAGGAACGCAACCGGATCTCCATCGCCAAGTTGAGCTACACCCTGGCTTCACTATCGGTTCTTCTATGTTTTCACCGCCGGATTTATATCGGGGCAGGCGCTTTTGCCGTTCTGGCCGTCGGCGACGCGCTTTCGAACCTGGTCGGAAGGAAAATTGGAGGCGCGCGTTTCCCCTATAACCGCCGAAAGACGGTGGCGGGGTTCCTTGCCTTCAGCGTGGGAGGGACGCTTGCCTCATGGGTCGTGATTCTCTGGAACGCTCCGGCAGAAGCCGGGTATCCAGCCACCACGCTCCTGCTTTCTTGCGCCTTGGTTGCCAGCGTCTGTGCCGTGGTAGAAACACTCCCGACTCCCGTAGATGACAACATCACCATCGTGTGGGTGGCTGCTGCGCTGTTCTGGCTCCTGTTTTCCATTGAACCAAACGACGGCTCGCGCGCTCTAATGAGATGGATAAGTTCTATTGCATTTCGTCAGGGGTGAGGAGTATTCTCGTGCTTCGAAATCAAGGCGAGTTTGGATCAGAGGGTCATGGACCGGTTTGACTCGGATCAGGCGTCGGGTTTAGAATTGACGCAAGTCGTGGAAGGTCTTACTACGGACAGCTCTACGCCACATCCCTAGGTGAGGGGCCCAATATGGCGAAAACTGTGACGTCTTCCAGTTTGAGAGTCGGGGTTGCGGTAACTGCCTTGGCGTTACTCTCTTCCTTCTCGACCGCCGCTTCGGTCGGCAGTTTGAGGGGTATAGTTCAGAACGAAGCTGGACGGCCGCTCCCTAATATTCTGGTCGCTCTACTGGACCGTTCTTCGGAACAGGCGATTCCTTTCCTCGCTCGGACCAACGAGCTCGGTCACCTTTTCATTCAGGACATCGAGGCGGGCGACTACCAGGTTGCGGTCAAGAGCACTGACTACCGCACAGCCGGGGTCAATGCCGTCGAAGTTCTTCCGGGCAAGACCTCCATCATTAAGCTCGTGTTGCAGGAATTCCTCAATGCCGAGGGGGATGAGCGCAATAACATCGGGGTGAAATCCCTACTCCGGACCTCCACGGCGCGTCGCATGATCTTTCGCGACCAGCAGGGACAGGAATCCGAACTGGGTCTCAACTCAGCCCCCCTGTTTGATAACGCCGTTTTCCAGGTTTACTCAAATGCCGGGTTTGGAGACGGTTACTTGATCCTGCCGGGAAACTCAAACAGCGGGACCAGCACCAATTTCGCTTTTGTCGATTCCTTTGTCGGGAACAGCAAGTACATATTCGCCGGACAGCTGAGCTCCGGGGAGGACTCTCTCTGGCGGCTGAAAAACATCTACGAGTACGAGCTGGGCGATTTCCAGTCGCTGGCGGTGTACCTCGGCTATGGAAGGATGAGCTTTCAGCAACCGAGCCTGGCTCTACTGGACAATCCCAACGGGATGGTAGGCGAGGTTGACTTTCTTCGCGCCATGGGAACGACGAAGATGTTCAGCTTCGGCTTTGAGGATCGCCTGAATCTGGGTGATCTGGCTGTCGTCTGGGGGCTCGACTTTAATCAAATCCGCAATCATGGCGCGCAGTCTTTTGTAAACCCCAACGTTTCCGTGGCGTACTCTCCGACCGCCCATACCACAATTGACTTCCGTGCTGCCTCCAAAAGGACGACGCTAGCGAACACGGTTTTCCTTCCCGACGGGCAATTGGTCAATCTCGACGATTCGATGCATTACGCTCGAATTGGGGACCAGCTGACATTTGGCGCCTCGCGTTACTACCAGGCAAGTGTTGCGCAGGAGATCGGCACCAGTTCGAAAATCGAACTGGCTGGTTTTGTGACGCGTCGAGTGGGCGGCACTCTCCCCTTCCTGGCTGTCTTCGAATTCCGCCCCGGCTACGACGTGCTCCACCTCAGAGACGAACAGGCCGATACGCACGGCTACCGGATGACTTGGAACCAGCAGTTCGCTCCCGGTGTGAAGGGCTCGATTTCGTTTATCCGGGCGAACGCCCTCGGCTTACCGGCCGGCTTGATCGGCGGCGTGTATGATGGCCAGGGCATGATGTCCCTGGTTCGGCACCATAACTACCACTCACTTTCAGCCCAACTTGATACGGACATTCCTCAGTCGCACACCACGATCACAGCGCTTATCAAGGTGGTCCCGGATGGGCGGCCGATCAGCACCCTCGATCCGTATTCGGACCTTTACGAAACCGGAAACCAGGGAGTGAACCTGTTCGTTCGGCAGGTGATTCCGGTCCCAGCCTCGCTCCTCAGCCTGGTCGGCCTTGATTTTCTGGCAGTTCCGCGCCTGGAGGCGCTTTTTGACCTGCGTAATATCCTGGACCAGAAGCTGGGCACGTTTGGGACCTCCGAGGGCGACGTGATTTTTGTCCGGGCTCCACGAAGCGTGCGCGGCGGAATCTCCTTCAAGTTCTAACGTCATATCGCGGGCCCGGAGCACAAAGTACCGCAAGCGACAGAGGAAGAATTTCGCACTCGGGCCACGGTTTCCGCAGCTCCCTCCTCAAGCCTCTCATCATCAGTAATTTGTGCGTGCTGGCACAATCTTCAATTCAAACGAATGAACTATAATTCAAGTTATTGAATTGGGCGTTTTGCTCAAGTGATGGCCTCGGGCGGGAGCCGATAGGTTATTTAAAAATCTGTCAGGTTTTTAGCGGAGACAGCGACCGGTGGATCGGTCGGTGGCACCGAAGTTGCTTCGTTAAAGGGGCGGAGAATCATACGGATGAACTCCGCACGTGTGAAGGCGGTATGAGTTTACCAAGTCGATTCCGGACAATCACGGTTCTGATGGCGTCAGCGCTGGCGGTTTACGTCGGCCTGCTGAACCTGTCCGAGCGAATCAATTGGGAGCTGCCGGCCGATGGCGTGGAATGGACACAAGTGGCGGGCCAGGGGGTGGTCGCCAAGCGTGTTTTGGTGGCAGTTGGCGTTCCCATCCGCCCGGGCGACAGGCTCGTCGAGATCAACGATATCGTCGTCAAGAGCCTGGATGACTATAACAACGTCCTGGAGCTTTATTCGCAACCGCCTTTCGCCGATACTCCTACCCGCTACTCGATAGAGCGTGGTGAGGCGCACCTGGTTGTCCCGGTGCAGATTCACCTCGAATCTCAGATCAGTTTCACCGACTATTTGCTGATTGCCGTTGCCTTTATCTACCTGGCGACCGGGCTTCTCATCTATCTGCGCAACGGACGTGCGGCCGCCGCCTTTCACTTCTACCTGATGTGCCTGGTAGCGTTCATTCTGTTCCTGTATCGGCATTCAGGCACGGCGACTCCGTTCGACATTGTTGTTTACTGGGCTTCCGCGACGGCTTTTCTGCTTTTACCGCCGCTGTTCCTCCATTTCTGCTGTTATTTTCCGGAGCCTATCCCCGCCCTATCGCGGTTAAGGATTGCCAAGCCGGTCCTCTATTTCCCGTTCATTCTGCTCCTTGCGAGCCATTTCGCGTGGTTTACCAAGAGGCTGAGCGGCATCGGCCTTCCTCGCAACCATCAGACGGAATTGCTGCTGGACCGGGTTCATCTGCTTCATTTCATCTTGTATTTCGTGGCTGGCGCCCTCGTCCTGGTTTATCTGCGCCGACAAGCAGATTCGGCCGTTCAACGTCAGCAGATGAAATGGCTCACTTATGGGACTGTCGGTGGCACTCTGCCTTTCGTGGTCCTCTACGCTATCCCGTACCTGTTCGGTGCGCATCCGTTCACATTCATGAACGCGTCTGTCCTCGGGCTGGGTCTCATCCCGATCAGTTTCGGTTATGCGATAACGCGGTTCCGGCTGATGGACGTGGACCTGATCGTGAAACGAGGCGCGGCGTACCTCCTGGCCAGCTCGGCGCTTCTGGGCCTGTACATGCTGGTTGCTTTGCTTGTCGGCCGGGCCGCTTCCAGTCTCTCTCCGGAATCGGGCTTTTTCCTTTTCGCCGTGTCCGCCCTGCTGGTCGCCCTTCTTTTTGCCCCGCTCAAGAACCGGATACAGGAACAGATTGACCGGTTCTTCTACAAGGAGGGATACGGCTATCGCCAGTCGATGGCAGAGTTCGGCCGGACCCTGGCTTCGGAAATCGATCTGGGTCGGCTGACGGAAAAGATTCGAACGCGGGTGTGCATGAGTATCGACTTGGCCCGCGTGGACGTGTTTTTGAAAGAGCCTGCTGGACCGGGTGTTTACAGGCGGATCGACGCCGATACGGATACTGCGGTCAGATTGACGGTTCCAGACTCTGTCTTTGCGGACTTCGACCGAGAGTTGAATCCGCTCTTTGTCTGCCCCCCCGATGAGAAGATCAACGCCCTCCGCAGGGAGTTGGAGCGGCAACGGCTTCACTACATTCAGCCGTTAAGAGTGCATGGAAGGCTGCTGGGCTTTCTGGCATTCGGCCGAAAAGGCAACGGCGAGCTCCTCACGAGCGAAGACCTGGAATTGGTCGCAGGACTGGCGAACTACGCCGCGATTGCTATAGATAACGCTCTTTTGTACCGATCCCTGGAGTTAAAGGCAACCGAGCTCGAACACCTTAAGCTGTACAGTGAGAATGTGATTGAAAGCCTCGTTGCGGGGGTTGTGGTGGTGAACCCGGAAGGAGAGATCACGGTTTGGAACAACGCTCTCCAGACCATGACGGGTATCGAACGCGATGAGGCGGTCGGGCGTAGGCTGAGCGACGTCCTGCCGGCAGAGGTCCTGGAAAGCGTCCGCAACGTCTTGGCCGGGCCTGGTTGGACCACACAAGAGACCGCGCACCTCCATAAGGTTTCCCTTGTGTGCAAGGACCGGACTCCCAAGTTGGTCAATATCTCCCTCGCACCGTTCTTCCTGCAGGAGGGGATTAACACCGGGACGTTGCTTCTGTTCGACGATGTCACCGAGAAAGTGCGTTTGGAGGGGCAGTTGCTCCAGGCGGAGAAACTGAGCTCCATCGGACTTTTCGCGGCCGGAGTGGCGCACGAAGTGAACACTCCGTTGGCCGGCATATCAAGCTACGCGCAGATGTTGTTGCAGGACGCGCCCGAAGGGAGCAGTCAGCACGAGCTGCTCAAGAAGATCGAGCGCCAAAGCTTCCGGGCCTCGAACATCGTGAACAACCTGCTGCGTTTCGCGCGCGTGAGCGACACCGAGTTGCAGGCGGTGAACCTCAATTCGCTGATGGTTGACGCGCTTTCTTTGGTTGAGCACCAGTTCAAGAAGACCCATATCGACATAAGCCTGGACCTTGATCCGACCTTGCCTCCGACTCTGGGCAACGGCGGCCGGCTGCAACAGGTGTTCATGAACCTCTTCTTGAACGCGAAGGATGCGATGCCGGAAGGCGGCCGGCTGCGGATCCGAAGTTACCGCGAAGATTCCCGGCTAATAGTCGAAGTCCAAGACAGCGGTAATGGGATTTCTGCCGAGGATGTAAAACGCATCTACGATCCCTTCTTCACCACCAAGGCCGTAGGCAAAGGCACGGGGCTCGGGCTATCTGTCAGCTATGGTATAATCCAGGAGCATTCAGGGCAGATAAGCGTTGAGAGTCAACCCGGTAAGGGGACGACTTTCACTCTGCAGCTGCCGCTACGGCGGCTGAATTAGCCCTGAAAGCGCTGACGGCTAACGCCTGACAGCTGACACAAACAAGACTGTTTGGTTCTTGGTTGAGTCAGCCGTCAGTCGTTGGCCGTCAGCTGTTTTGAACCATAAAATTATGTCCCTTCAGCCCTCAATTCTTGTCATCGACGATGAGGAGGTGATGCGGGATGTCATGTCCCGACTCCTCGAGCGCGAGGGGTATTCGGTTTCGCTCGCTGCCACTCCGCATGAAGCTAAGGACTTTCTTTCCAGTCGCGTCTACGACGTTATCCTGCTTGATTTGATGCTGCCCGAGAAGAGCGGGCTGGCACTCCTTCCGGAGATTCTCCGGCTGGATCCCGACGCGGTCGTAATCATGATTACCGCCTACGGGTCGATCGAGAGTGCGGTACAGGCCACCAAGGGAGGGGCGTTCGACTTCCTTACCAAGCCTTTCAAGAACGACGAACTGTTGCTGTGCGTCAGAAATGGGATCGTCAAGCGCAGCCTCGAGACAGAGAATCGGCAGCTGAAGAAGAACTTCCGCGAACAGTTTGCTTTCCAGAGCATTGTGGGCAAGAGCGAACAGATGCGGAAAGTGTTTGACCTGATCAGCCAGGTCGGGCCGACACGAAGCACCGTCCTGATAAACGGGGAAAGCGGGACGGGCAAGGAGCTGGTGGCGAAGGCGCTCCACAATTGCAGCAGCCGCGCCAATGGGCCTTTCGTCGCAGTCAACAGCGGAACGATCCCGTCCGAGCTCCTCGAAAGCGAGCTTTTCGGTCACGTCAAAGGCGCCTTTACCGGTGCGACTGCGACCAAGAAGGGGCTTTTTGAGATCGCAGATGAGGGGACGATCTTTCTGGATGAGGTCGGAACGATTCCGCTCGAAACGCAGGCCAAGCTGTTGCGGGTGATTCAGGAGCGGGAGTTTCGTCGGGTTGGCGGACTGGACAACATCAAGGTCGATGTGAGGATCCTGGCGGCTACAAACATCGATCTGAAGCAAGCAGTCGAGGAACGTATCTTCCGCGAGGATCTTTACTATCGGCTGAACGTCATAACCCTGTTGCTGCCTTCTCTGAGGGAGCGCAAAGAAGACATCCCGCCGCTCGTAGATCACTTTGCGGCCAAGTACTCGAGCGAGAACGGTAAGCCCCCTTGCCGATTCGACCAGCAGGCTCTACGGACACTCATGGAGTATGACTGGCCCGGGAATGTCCGGGAACTGGAAAACGTGGTCGAGAGAGCCGTAGTACTGGCGCCTCCGGACGGGATCATCACGCGTGATCTATTCCCGCGTGATCTGTTGCACTCCAGTTCGGTCGGTCTCGGCCGGCTCAACACCCTGAACCACGGCGGAGCCCTCAAGGACCTGATGCAGGAGTACGAACGAAACCTGATTGTAGCGGCACTGGAAAAAACCGCCTGGAACCAAAAAAAGGCAGCAGACCTGCTGCGAGTAAACGCCACGACTCTCAACGAAAAACTGAAACGGCTGAAGATCAAGGTGCCGTAGAACTGGACCGGCGTCAGTCTCAAGGGACAAAAGGGACACAAAGGACATAAGGGACACAAGGGACATAAGGGACATAAGGGACACCAGGGACATGAGATCACGGACGAAGATCTTTGATGTCCCTTGTGTCCCTTGTGTCCCTTGAGCCCCCTGTCCCGTGACCGACCACCCTTCTCATATTCCGTAACCATTGAAACAGCTAAAGTTGAGTCCTCCATTCGGGTTCTCGGCCGTTTGACGGGGGCGCATCCTGAAGTTTATGATGAATTTTTGGTTCTATTGAAATATTGAAGCGTATCCGCAATCTATATAAAGACATTAGGAAGGACGGGAGGATAAAAGAGTGCTGCTAGCCTTGGGACAAGTCTGGACGTATTTCAGGCAGGGTGGGCCGATTATGTGGCCGCTCCTGATCTGTTCAATTCTAGGGTTGATCTTTGTCATCGAACGCGCCATCTCGTATTACCGTATCAAAGGTGAGGCGTCGGAGATTTTCTCGGCCGTTCGAGAGGCTCTCCTCGCAGGCGATTTGCGGCGGGCGATCGAGATCACGGAATCTTACACTCATCCGGTGGCTGCCACCCTCAAAGCAGGCCTGCTGCGCTATGGTCGTTCAACGGAAGAGATCGAACGAGCCATGGAGGTGGTCGCGCTGCATGAAGTGTCGCGTCTGGAGCGAAATCTCTGGATTCTGGCCACTGTCGCTAACATCGCCCCTCTGTTCGGCTTTCTGGGCACCGTCACGGGCATGATCGGATCATTCGAAGCATTGGCCGAGGTCGGGTTGGGCAACCCGAAAGCGGTAGCGGCCGGTATTGCGGAGGCATTGATCACGACAGCGGCCGGATTGATGATCGCACTGCCGGTGCAGTATGCCTTCAACCATTTTACAAACCGGGTCAACCACTACACGCTCGGCATGGAAACCAGTGCGGCTGTCCTGCTGGAGACGTTCAGCGAAGCCAGGACGGATGAAGAGCCGCAGCAGCAGAAGCGAGCGATATGAAAATACACCGAGAAAGAAGTGTCACCGCCGTCGTCCCGACTGCTTCAATGGCGGACATCGCTTTTCTCCTGATCATCTTCTTCATGCTGACTACTTCGTTTTCCCCGGTTAAGACCAGTGTTGACCTTCCGGAATCGGTGGAACGGGCCGAAGTGGAGCAGAACGCGGCGATCGTCGCCATCACTACTCAGAATCAGATTGTCTTTTCCGATGGGGACAACCCTGGTTTTAACGTAAACTCTGCCGACGAATTGGGGCCGCATATTCAGAGCCTGGTTCGTGCCGTTCCCAACAAGCAGTTCGTGATCAAGGCAGATCGAGCCGTGCGTTACCAGAGCGTCGATGCGGTGCTCGACCAGCTGCGTCGTAACGGTGCCAAGAACATCGGGCTGTTAACCGAGCAGAAGCGGGCTCCAGCCGGATCGTAAGACTATGAGAATTCACCGATATCGAACACCGGCTGTCGTGCCGACTGCGTCCATGGCGGACATCGCATTCCTGCTGATCATCTTTTTCATGCTCACCGCCGTTTACAGCTCGACCCGAGGGCTGGAGTTTGCCTTCCCGAAAGATGACCCCAACCAGACGAACGTGCAACCACAGGAGGCAATCCACATCAAGATAACTGGGGACGCCCAATACACGGTGGATCGCACGCCGATGACTATTCAGCAACTGGCAGGGTACGTCGATCAGAAGATGAAGCAGGCGCCGGATAAGCCCGTGATCATCCACGCTCTTCCGGATGTTCCCTACTACTCGATGATTGACGTATTCGACGTACTGAGGCAGCTGAAGGTCCAGAACGTCTCAGTCCCTACCCAGACGGAGATCGAACGGTGGCGGTTCTTCGGTTATCTGGAGTAACGCTTCGGTCATGAAGAAAACTTCGTTGGTTCTACTGGTGCTGTTCGCGCTTGTGTCGCCATTGGTTGCCCAAGGAGACTTCCAGCGCGGGATTTCCTTTTACAGACAGGGTCAATACGCGAAGGCCGCGTCGGAATTTGAGCAGCTGGTAGCGGCGAACGCTAAATACGAAGACGGCTGGCGCATTCTGGGCGATTGCTATCTGAAACTTAAGAAGTACAACGAAGCAACCAACGCCTTCCAGAAAGCGCTTCAGCTCGACAATAATCAGTTTGTTTCAAACTTCGGGCTGGCGCTCGCTTACTACAACAGCGAACGTTACCGCGATGCCATCGCAACGCTGGCCAGGGCGGAGCGGCTGGCGCGAACGCCCAAGGACCAATACCAGGTCTACCGAACCCGCGGTTCTGCCTATTTCAACCTGCAGGCGTTTGAGGAGGCGGCGGCTGATTTAGCCAAGGCCAACTCGATCCAAAGAGCCAACTATCAGGACAGCCTGCAACTCGGGATCGCTTACTACAATATCGGTAACGTGGCTGAAGCCGAGAAGTTTTTGCGTCAGGCCTTGGCACTGAGCGGCAATTCGGTTGAAGCGAAGAAGTACCTGGCTCAGATGGACTACGCCCGGGCCATCAGTGCCATCGAAAAAAAGGATTTCGCAAAGGCCACGTCGCTCCTGCGGACGCATCTGAACGAGCACCCGCAGGATGGAGATGCCTGGTTTAACCTTGGCTTGGCTCGGCTTTTCTCGAACGATATGAAGGGGGCTGAAGAGGCTTTCCAGGAGAGCATCAAAAACCAACCCGACAACTGGCAGGCCCATGACCGGCTGGGATATATCTACGAGAAGAACAAGAGCTACCAGAAGGCCTTGCAGCACTATCGGAAAGCAAGCGCGCAAAGCGCTCAGGCGAAGAATAGCGTCGCCCGCGTCCAAGAGCGGATTCGCCGCCAACAGCAGCAAGGCAAATCCTGAAGGACCATGAGCGTGACAAGTCCCGCTGTAGGAAACAACGACCGTCAATCCCCTAGGCTAGCTTACAGAGCCCCTACCGTGCGCCCGGCTCTGTAAGGACACGATTATGCCCTCACCCTCTTGACACATTCCGAAGCCAGAGAGAAACTGCGATTTCCCACTAAGGGTCGCATATGAGTACCGCGATCAAGGTCCCCCCAACCCGTGTCGTTATTGCGACGACTGCCATGCTGTCGTTTATCAGCTTCTGGCGGGCGGCGGCAATCGTCCTGGCCGATCTGGGGTCGTCGGCTTATTACGCCGGCGGTATCGCGGAAAAGGCGATTGGAGCATCCGCTCCATGGCTGATCCTCGCGGTCATGCTCTTCTCGATCTGCGTCCGGATGGTTTACATCGAGAGTTCCTCGATGTTCGTGAGAGGGGGCGTGTACCGGGTCGTCAAGGAGGCGATGGGCGGGACGCTCGCCAAGATTTCCGTTTCGGCTCTCATCTTCGATTTCATTCTGACTGCGCCGATCAGTGGTGTTTCAGCCGGTCAGTATCTGGTCGGCCTCATTAACGAGATGCTCGGCCTTTTGGGATATGACGTCCACATCCCACGAGGTTACGGCGCCATCGTTTTTGCTGTCGTCATCATCCTCTATTTCTGGCGTAAGAACCTGATCGGAATTGAAGAATCCAGCGGCAAGGCGATGACGATCATGAAGATCGCGACGGTTATGGTCGTGACCATGATCGTCTGGAGCCTCGTGACCATTCTTGTTCGGGGTGGTCGGGGCCTGCCGCCGCCGCCGACTCCGGAGCATTTCAAGTTCAGCAAAGAAGCGGTGGGCTGGCTTCAAGGAACTGAACTGCCTTCGATTCCGCTTTTCATCCTTATCATCGGTTTCGGCCATTCGATTCTAGCTTTGAGCGGCGAGGAGACTCTGGCCCAGGTTTATCGCGAAATCGCGCATCCCAAGTTGCAGAACCTGAAAAAGGCCGCGATCACGATCTTCATTTTCAGCGCGACATTCACCCCGGCGGTTTCGTTCCTCGCCTACGCCCTGATCGATGACAGCCGGCGGGGGGCATATCAGGACAACTTGATCAGCGGGATTGCGATGTACCTGCTCGGACCCTACGAGCTGCGTTTGCTTTTCCAGGCATTCGTGGTTCTGGTCGGGATCATCATGCTGGCCGGTGCCTGCAACACTGCGATCATCGGATCCAACGGCGTCTTGAATCGGCTGTCGGAAGACGGTGTTTTGCCCGACTGGTTCCGGCAACCTCATCGGAAGTACGGCACCACCTACCGCCTGCTGAACGTCATCGTTTTCCTGCAGATCGGCGTGGTCATCATCAGCCAGGGGAATGTGTTTCTTCTTGGCGAGGCCTATGCGTTCGGCGTCATCTGGAGCTTCTCAATGAACGCAGTATCGACGCTGATCCTGCGTTTCAAGAGGCCCGAAGACCGTGAATGGAAGGTCCCCCTCAATTTACGGGTCGGTCGTTGGGAGATCCCGATAGGTCTCTCCCTGGTTGCACTCGTTCTGATCGCGACGGCGATCATGAATCTTTTTACCAAGCAGGTCGCGACTATCTCGGGCCTCGCTTTTACAGCCGTTCTATACCTTTCTTTCCTGATTTCGGAGCGCGTCACCAGAGCCAAGAAACTAAGCCGCAACAAGGAGCTCGAGCGTTTCCTCCTCGATACCCGCACTACCATTTCGGCCGAGGACATCAATGTGCGGCCAGGGGCCGTCATGGTCGCCGTACGGGATTACCGATCCCTTCATCCTTTCAGCAAAATCCTCGAAAAGACCAACGTTAAACACCAGGATATCGTCGCGCTAACGGTGAGGCGGGTTATTGCGGTGAATCCAAGCCAGCACGCCTTGGCCGCGGATCAGTTGTTTACCGACTATGAGCAGCTTCTTTTTACCAAAGTCGTCGAGATGGCCGAGCGCGCTGGGAAGACGGTCGAGTTAATCGTGGTGCCGGGCAACGACCCCTTGGCTGTTATGGTGCAGACCGCTCTGCGCCTGAAAGTCTCCAAAATCGTGGCTGGTGTCTCGTACAAGATGAATATCGACGAGCTGGCCCGCCGCTTGGGCGAAGCTTGGGAGGCCTCCGGACCGCCCGAACAGGGCTTGACGCTTGAGTTGATCGCGCGAGACGGACGATCCTACTTTTTCGATATCGGGCCTCACCCACCGCGACTCTGGCCGGAAGACATCGACCGGGCACATCGATTGTGGCTGAAGCTGACGCGGGAGAAGTACGGCGCCCGGCTTCATCACCGGGACGTCGTCGGCGTTGCGTTGAAACGCCTGGAGAAGGACCTCGAAACCGCCCGGGAAAAGGACGTGCTAAAGGACTTCGAACGCGAGGTCGTGGTACCGGCCAATCGCCCGGCGGCGGAGGTGAAAAAGAAAGAATCGCCCGTGCAGCCGAAGTGAAGGGCAGCTGACAGCTGACAACTGACAACTGACAACTGACCACGGCAACTGGCAAATTGGCGAACTGACAAACTGACGACTGACAACTGACAACTGACGATGAGCAACGAGCGGCACTTTGTACGCGACCTGAACCTCCTCGATTCCACCATGATCGTCGCCGGATCCATGATCGGATCGGGCATCTTCATCGTCTCGGCGGACATGGCGCGCCAGCTCGGGTCTCCCGGTTGGCTGCTTCTTGCCTGGCTCTTCACGGGCCTCCTGACCCTCGCGGCGGCACTGAGCTACGGGGAACTCGCCTCCATGATGCCGAACGCGGGAGGCCAGTACGTCTATCTCCGGGAAGCCTACTCCCCGATGTGGGGCTTTCTTTACGGCTGGACTCTGTTTCTGGTCATACAGACCGGGACGATCGCGGCGGTTGCAGTCGCCTTCGCCCGTTTCCTGGGAGTCTTGATACCCAACTGGGTCGGCGAGGATCACTTTCTCTTCAACCTCGGCTCGGCTGGCGGTCTGTCCTTCTCTTTCTCCTCAGCTCAACTGGTCGCGATAGGCACTATTGTTATCCTGACGATTGCCAATCTGAGGGGAATCCACGAGGGCAAGCTGATCCAGAATGTTTTTACGTTTGCCAAAACCGGGGCACTGTTGGGATTGATTGCACTGGGGCTGGCGGTCGGAAGACGAGCGGACGGAGCGCTTTTTCAGGCGGATTTCTGGACCCCGCGCAACGCCGATGGGCTGGAGTTGGGCGGGTTGGCGCTGCTCATGGTACTGGGGACGGCGATGGTTGGCTCCCTTTTCTCCTCGGATGCCTGGAACAATATTACGTTCACGGCCGGGGAAGTGAAAAAACCCAAACGGAACGTGCCGCTCTCGCTTGCGATCGGCACCGCCCTGGTGACTGTCATCTACCTGCTCGCCAACGTCGCTTATCTGGCTGCGTTGCCATTAACCGCCGTGCAAAACGCGCCGGCCGACCGCGTTGCGACAGCGACGATGAGCGTCATTTTTGGCAGCCAGGCGACGATCATTATGGCGATAGCCATCATGGTTTCAACATTTGGCTGCAATAACGGACTCATCCTCGCGGGGGCGCGCGTGTACTACGCGATGGCGCTCGACGGCCTGTTCTTCAAAAAAGCCGGCAGGCTGAACAGGCATGGGGTTCCTGGATGGGGACTCGTTCTACAGGCCGGGTGGGCTTCGCTCCTGATTCTGCCCCGCACCTACGATGCCCGCACGAACACATACGGAAATCTGTACAGCAGCCTGCTCGATTACGTCATCTTCGCGGTCATGCTGTTCTATGCGCTGACCGTCATTGGTCTCTTTATCCTGCGTTTCAAACGGCCACAGGCCGAACGACCCTATCGGGCATTCGGCTACCCGGTGGTCCCCGCCCTTTATGTGATTCTTGCGCTCCTGATCGCGGTTGATTTGCTGATCGCAGAGAAGACGCGAGGCAACACAATCCCCGGGCTCGTCATCGTCCTCACTGGTCTGCCGGTCTATCTGCTGTGGAGAAGAAAGGGCCGGGCCAAGCCGCGGGCGTAGCGGATATTAGAACGGGTTAGCCGAGTTCCCCTGGGAGCGCAGGCGAGACGCCCAATGCCATTTACTTTTTGACGCAGGCACCGCTCTGACCCCAACGAGGTCGCGCTTTTGCGAGCGAAGCGAGCCTTCGGAGTGCGCAAGCCATGCTTGCGCCTTTCTTGCACCTTCGATTTACGATGGGCAAGAAA
>Ga0209593_10000158_pt1 | contig 35958 bp, 33 predicted proteins | sample PPLLaktember2015_3_FD_187260 | JGI IMG/M metagenome (GOLD analysis project Ga0209593, IMG submission 187260) | Freshwater sediment microbial communities from Prairie Pothole Lake near Jamestown, North Dakota, USA - PPLs Lake P7 Core (6) Depth... | ecosystem: Environmental > Aquatic > Freshwater...
CCCCGACGGGCATGGCCGTCAGTATGTCGCTTATTTTTTTAACTTTAACTGCCATTTAATAAAAAACAACTTTCAAGCAGATCCATATGAAAAAAAAGATAATCATTTTTCCCGCAGCCGTCTGCCTGGTATTTTCAGCTATTCTGCTCACATGCTGCAAACAGAATCCTTCCCCTGATTATCAGAAACAGTACAGGGACTACCCGATCAAACCGGTCGAATTCACAAAGGTCCGTTTGAATGACAGGTTCTGGAAACCCAGGATCGACAAGAATTTACAGGTTACCATTCCGGCAAGCTTTAAAAAATGCGAGGAAACCGGCAGAATTGAAAATTTCAAAGTGGCCGGAAAATTAAAGAAAGGCGCATTCCGGGGATTTTTTCCTTTTGACGACAGCGATCTCTATAAAATTATCGAAGGCGCTTCATATTCCCTGGCCATTCATTCCGACCCAATCCTGAGCGCCTACCTGGATTCAATTATCACTTATATTGCTGCTGCACAGGAACCGGATGGGTATCTCGAAACCTGGCGCACAATCAATCCCGATAAACCACCTACGGACTGGTCCGGTGAAAAACGCTGGTCAAACATTCAGAGCGGACATGAGTTATACAATATGGGCCATTTATATGAAGCCTCGGTAGCCCACTATATTGCCACCGGGAAACGCACTTTGCTTGACATTGCCCTTAAGAATGCAGATCTGATTGTGAATACTTTCGGCCCTTCCAAAATAATTACAGTTCCCGGACATGAAGAAATTGAAATTGGTCTGGTAAAACTGTACCGTGCTACAGGCGAGCAGAAATACCTGGATGAAGCGAAATTCTTCATCGATCACAGGGGAGTTATTGAAGGCCGGGAAAAACTCTATGGCGAATATAACCAGGATAATATGCCGGTCATAAAACAATCCGAAGCGGTCGGCCATGCCGTGCGGGCCTGCTATTTTTATTCCGGGGTGGCCGATGTAGGAGCGCTTACAGGTGACACAGCCTGCATCCATGCACTCGAAAGGATCTGGAACAATGTGGTTTCCAAAAAGATCTACCTCACCGGTGGTATTGGCGCAAGGGCGGAAGGCGAGCAGTTTGGCCTGAATTATGAGTTGCCCAATGCTACGGCCTATAATGAAACCTGTGCTGCCATTGCCAGCATCTTATGGAATTACAGGATGTTTCTTATGAGCGGCGATGGAAAATATATCGATGTAATGGAACGTACCCTGTACAATGGAATGCTCGCCGGGATCTCCTCCGATGGTCATCATTTCTTTTATCCCAATCCGCTGGCTTCCGACGGAAAATCCAAATTTAACATGGGCTCCTGTTCGCGTTCAGCATGGTTCGATTGTTCCTGCTGCCCTTCCAATGTAACCCGGTTCATGCCTTCTATTCCCGGGTATGTTTATGCCACTTCCGAAAATCAGCTCTTTGTAAATCTTTATGTCGGGGACAGCGCCACAATGGTAATTTCAGGCACACCTGTTTCAATAACCCAGTCTACTGATTACCCATGGGATAGCAGTATCCGGTTACAGATAAATCCGGATAAGGCAGAAAAATTCGACCTCAAGCTTAGGATTCCCGGATGGGCCCGCAATGAAATCATGACAAACGACCTGTATCATTATACCGGTCAACAACATGGCACTGTAACAATTAAAGTAAATGGAAAAGAAATTTCCCCAAAATTTGAAAAAGGATATGCCGGAATAAACCGGCAATGGAAAAAAGGTGACGTTGTTGAGATTTCTCTACCCATGGACATAAAACAAGTTGTGGCAGATCAGAAAGTAGCCGAAGACAGGGGCAAGGTAGCGTTTGAATGCGGACCCATTGTTTATTGCGCAGAGGAAGCTGACAACCCCGGCGGTTTGGAAAATTTTCGCATTTATAATAAAACAGGTTTCACCCGTGAATTCCGGAATGATTTTCTGGATGGTGTAATGGTTATATCAGCTTTAAACCCTGCAACAAACCCTGCGGGTACACCCCAGGATAAACTGGTTATGATCCCCTATTATGCCTGGTCCAACAGGGGATGCGGTAAAATGGCGGTCTGGTTTAACAGTTTATAGTATCCCGACAAGGTATCACTAAAACGGTACCTCATCGCTGTAATCAGCATTGCCAAGATCGAATTCGTTCCCGAGGATATTTTTGTTCATTTTTGATCCCCGTGTCACAGCCACCGGCTGAACTTCCACTTCGGCCAGCGGGGCCATGAAGGATTCTTCAAGCTCGGTGAATTTGGCAAATTCGTCTTTGAATTTAAGGTAAATATCCCCTATCGGTCCGTTTCGGTGCTTGGCCAGGATAATCTCGGCGATTCCCCGCAGCGAATTTCCGTTTTCATCTTCCATAAGCCCGTATTTTTCCGGCCTGTGGATGAAAATGACCATATCGGCATCCTGTTCGATCGCTCCCGATTCCCTCAAATCGGATAACTGGGGTCTCTTTGCCCCCGATCTGATCTCAACCGAGCGGTTAAGCTGGGAAAGGGCAATAACCGGTATGTCAAGCTCTTTGGCGATCCCCTTCAATGACCTGGAAATCGTGCTTACCTCCTGTTCACGGTTTCCGCGTGTATCTGGTGTGCCGGCCATGAGCTGCAGGTAATCAATGATCAGGAGTTCTATATTGAACTGCCGTTTTAGCCTGCGGGCCTTTGCCCGCAATTCAAATACGGAAATCGCCGGGGTATCGTCAATGAAAATCGGTGCTTCAACCAGTTTTTTAATTTTATAATCAAGCTGTTCCCATTCAAAATCCGCCAGTTTCCCGTTGCGGATCCTGTTGGACGGAAGCTCGGTCTCTGACACGATCAGCCTGTTCACCAGCTGCATGGATGCCATTTCAAGCGAAAAGATGGCTACCGCCCGGTTGTGTTCCACTGCCACATTTCGGGCCATGGTAAGCACGAAGGCCGTTTTTCCCATGGATGGTCTTGCCGCTATGATCACCAGATCTGAATTCTGCCATCCGTTGGTAAGCCTGTCCAGTTTGGTGAATCCGGACGGAATGCCGATAAGGCTGTCAGCCCTCTTACTGGCTTCCTCCATTTGCAGTATGGCCTCCTTGATGAGAACGCTCACTTTCTGAGATTCTTTTTTTATGTTGCCCTGTGCAATGTTAAAAAGCTCCGATTCAGAAAAGTCGAGCAGGTCATCCACATCAATTCCTTCATCAAAGGCACGGTTCAGGATTTCGGAGGAAACACGGATCAGTTCACGTTGTATGTGCTTCTGCGCAACGATCCGGGCATGAAACTCCAGATGGGAGGCGGACGCCACCCTTGAAGTCAGCTGAGAAACATACACCGGCCCGCCGATCTCATCAAGCTGTTTCTTTCTGCGAAGTTCCTCCGTTACCGTCAGCAGGTCAATGGCTTTGTTGCCTGAAGTCAGGTCAACAATCGCCTGGAAGATTTTCTGGTTCTGATCTTTGTAAAAGCTCTCCGGCTTTAATATATCGATAACCTGCAGAATAGCCTCTTTTTCAAGCATAATGGCGCCCAATACCGCCTCCTCCAACTCCAGCGCCTGCGGAGGAACCTTCCCCTGATCAAGTCCTATGGAAACCATCGACTGAGGGGATACTGGTGCTCTTTTCTGGGCCATAATAATCTGATTTAGTGAATGGTAATATTTGGGTCTCCGCTCTTCAAAAATAGACAATGGCCAAGGGATTTAACAACTGAAAGCACAGTTGTTTTTAAACAGGTTACAAACCACAATCCCGATTTTTGTTGATAAAAATATTCACTGGAAAAAAAGTACTTATTCCTTAATATTATATATATTATACCTTTTTGACGCATCATGCTTTGTTTTCCCAATGCCAAGATCAACCTCGGGTTGAATATCATCAATAAAAGGCCGGATGGATTTCATAACCTGGAAACGATATTCTGTCCTGCTTCCCTGTGCGATATCCTTGAATTTGTCCCGGAAACGGGTCTCAAACAGGGTGAATGTGTGCTGGACGTTACCGGGATAAATATAGACGGGGCTCCGGAACTGAATCTCGCCGTAAAGGCATACCGTTCTCTGAGCAATGATTTTATGCTGCCCGGAGTCCATATCCACCTGCACAAATTAATTCCCCCGGGAGCAGGATTGGGCGGAGGGTCTTCCGATGCTGCCTTCATGCTTAAATTCCTGGATAAGGAGTTTGACCTTAAGCTGGATGAGAATGCCCTTTCAGCCTATGCTTCCGGATTGGGCAGTGATTGTGCGTTTTTCCTCAGGAACAGGCCGGTTTTTGCCTATGAAAGAGGAAATCAATTCAGGGAAGTATCCGGAATTCCTGAAAACCTGCAGCTGGCGGTTGTGAATCCGGGTATTCATATCAGCACGGCAGATGCATACAGGGAAGTAATGCCTCGAAAACCTTTGCAATCCCTTGAGGAACTCATCAAGCTGCCGGTTGCGGCATGGAAAGATAAAATTATCAATGACTTTGAACCGGCTATGGTAAGCCGTTTCCCGGTAATCGGGGATATCCGGACAAAACTTTATAATGCCGGGGCAGCATATGCATCCATGTCCGGCAGCGGTTCTTCTGTTTTTGCTTTGTTCCAGGACAAAGTCCCCGCCATCCGGGAACTTTTTCCTGATTTCTTCACATGGTCGGGACCTATGACAGAGGTCACCGTATAATCTCACCCTTATTCGATTTCGATCAGCAGCGTGCCTTTGGGAACACAGTCCCCTTCATTCACCAGGATGGATTTGATTTTTCCTTCCACGGGAGAATAAATGGTATTCATCATCTTCATAGCTTCCAGCACCATCAATTTGTCCGATTGGGATACCCTGTCACCTTCCTTCACCAGCAGTTGCCTGATGGTTCCGGGAATAATGCTTATAACCTTCTTTTCATCCGGTTTACTCCATTTTCTGCGGTTTTCATACTTTTTGTTATAGGTGGTGAGGTAGGTATCACCCTGAACAGTTAATTTTTTGAGATCCGCCTTTGCTTCCGTTTCCGGGGTAGTCTTTTTTGATGTCATGTCGTTCATGGATTAAAATGGAGGAATTCCGTGTTTCTTTCTGGGCAGGCTTATCGCTTTTTCGCCGGATACCTCAATGGCATGGAGCAAAATATTCCTGGTCTCCTCCGGGGCAATTACCGAATCAATATATCCTTTGGATGCCGCTACATAGGGATTTGCAAATCTCTCCTTATATTCCCTTACCTTCTGCTGCCGCATATCGTCCGGATTATCAGCCTCCAGGATCTCCTTGCGGAAGATGATATTGGCTGCGCCTTCAGGACCCATAACGGCAATTTCTGCCAGGGGCCAGGCAAATACAAAATCAGCGCGCAGATGGCGTGAACCCATGGCTATATAACCTCCTCCATAGGCTTTTCTGAGGATTATGGTGATCTTTGGAACGGTGGCTTCGCTGTATGCATACAGTATTTTTGCCCCATGCCGTATTACGCCGGCATGTTCCTGGTCGATGCCCGGGAGGTAACCCGGCAGGTCAACGAAGGTTACGATCGGGATATTGAAGGCATCGCAAAACCTAATGAAACGGGCCGCCTTGTCCGAGGAGTCGACATCAAGCACACCTGCGAGAACGAGGGGTTGATTGCAGACAAAACCGCATGTTTCGCCGTTTAATCTTCCAAACCCGATGACCAGATTTGCAGCCCAGTTTTCCTGGATCTCAAGGAAATCAGAATTATCAATGACAGCCCTGACAACATCGCGCACATCATAGGGGAGTGAAGGATCGTCGGGAACAATTTCCTCAATGCGATATCGCGGTTTCGGGGGCATGGGCTTTACCCTGGCAGCCTTCCGGTCGTTATTGGCAGGGATCCTTGACAACAGGGCCTTGATCTGTTCAAAGCATTCATTTTCAGATTTTGCGAAAAAATGTGCATTTCCCGTTATTTCACTGTGAACGTGTGCCCCGCCAAGATCCTCCATTGAAATTTCCTCTCCCAGCACAGTCTTGATCACTTCGGGACCTGTGATGAACATTTTGGATATGTTATCCACCACGAAAACAAAATCAGTAAGAGCAGGGGAATAAACCGCACCCCCTGCACAGGGGCCCAGGATTACGGAAATCTGGGGGATCACGCCGGAAGAAAGTGTATTTCTGAAAAATATTTCACCGTAACCGGCCAGGGAGTTCACCCCTTCCTGGATCCTCGCTCCACCCGAATCGTTAATTCCAATCAGTGGAACCTTCATTTTCAGCGCATGATCCATGATCTTCACAATTTTCCTGGAATGCATCAATCCAAGGGATCCTCCGGCCACTGTGAAATCCTGTGCAAAAATACATACCGGCTGTCCGGACATCGTACCTGTTCCGATAACCACTCCGTCACCATGCAAAACCTTTTTGGCCATGTCGAAATCCCTGGCTTCATGCTGGGCGAACATGTCATATTCCTGAAATGAATTTGGATCGAGCAGGGCCATGATGCGGTTACGGGCAGTCATTTTGCCCATAGCCTCCTGCTTTTCGATGGCCTTTTCGCCACCGCCCATCCGGACTTCATCCCGTCTCTTCTGAAGATCCTGAATCTGCTTTTTAATTGCCATATTTTTAAGTTAAAATTGAAGGGAACAAATATAAGGTCAAATTAATCAAATACAACCCTGTGAGAGCATAAGCCGGTTCATGTTAATTTAACTACTTGGGGGCCAGTCTGTAAATAAATACGGAAATAACTGCAAAAATAATATTGGGTATCCATACGGCTATGAAGGGGCTGAATGCCCCGCTCAGTGCAAACTGGGAGGAAAATTGCATAAAAACAATATACGAAAAACTGATTAACAAGCCGATACCCAATTGCATTCCTATCCCGCCCTTCACCTTTTTTGATGACACCGAAACCCCGATGAGCGTAAGGATAAAAGTGGAGAAGGGGAATGAAAACCTCCTGTGCTTTTCGATAAGATAGAATTCAATGTCAGACGCACCCTGCAGCTTCTGTTCCCGGATAAACTGGTTCAATTCGCCCAGGTTCATGGCTTCCACGGCATTATCCCTTCTGCGGAATTCCCCGGGGGTAAGTGTGATCGTTGTATCAAGGTCCTTTCCCTCCTTCAGTACCTGGTGTTCGTTCATGAATTCACGGATATAGTAATTCCGGATATGCCATTTATTTTTTGTTGAATCCCACCGGATATCATCTGACATCAGTTTCGAGACCAGCCTTCCATCTTCAAACTTTTCAATTGAAAACTTGCGGCCTATATTGGTCATCGTGTTGAAGCTTTCGAGGTAGACAAAGATACCCGGCTCGATCTGCTTATGGATGTTGCGTTCCCTGACCACTTTCGGAGAACTGTGATAATAGGTTTCCTCAAAGCTCAGTTTTCTTGCATTGGCATGCGGGATCACATAGTTATTCAGCATAAATGTGAAAAGCGTTAGGGCAAAAGCAGCCACAAAATAGGGCACGAGGAGCCGTCTGAAGCTCACGCCGCTGCTCAGAATGGCAATGATCTCCGTATTGTATGCCAGCCGTGATGTAAAATAGATGACCGATATGAAGGTGATCAATGGACTGAATAATACTGCGAAATAGGGTATGAAATTCAGGTAATAGTCGAATATGATCTTTTTGAACGGTGCATTGTTTTCGAGAAAATCATCAATTTTTTCCGAAAGGTCAAAAACAACCGCAATGGCAACAATCAGCGCAATGGTAAAAAAAAACGTCCCCAAAAATTTCCGGATGATATACCAGTCGATTTTATGTAGTCGGAATCTTTTCACAGCTTGTTTGAAATTTTAGCGGCCATTTCATTCTTCCACTGGCTGAAAGTACCCTCCCCGATTTTAATGCGCGCCTCATCCATGAGCCAAATATAAAAACTTAAATTGTGCAACGTGGCGATCTGCGCACCAAGAATTTCCTTTGAAATAATCAGGTGCCGCAGGTAGGCTTTTGAATACTGCCAATCCACAAAACAGGTGCCTTCGGGATCAAGTGGACTGAAATCATCTTTCCACTTGTTGTTCCTTAAATTCATTGTGCCATTCCGGGAAAAAAGGGTTCCGTTCCGTGCATTCCGTGTCGGCATTACGCAATCGAACATATCAATACCCCGGGAAATGCCCTCAAGAAGGTTTAGCGGTGTACCGACACCCATCAGGTAACGCGGCTTATCCCGGGGGAGGATTGATGTAACCGTATCGATCATTTCATACATAACATCAGTGTGTTCCCCGACTGACAGTCCGCCAATGGCATATCCCCCGGCATCATATGAACTGACCACCCTCGCGGATTCTTTCCGCAGATCGGGAAATACGCTTCCCTGCACGATGGGAAAAATATATTGCTCATATCCATACAGGGAACCTGTATGTTGAAAATGCGCCATTCCCCTACCAAGCCATTGATGCGTAAGTTCCATCGATTTCCGGGCACTGTCATGATCACATGGGAATGTTGTGCATTCATCGAGCGCCATAATGATATCCGCACCAATAGCCCTTTGAATTTCAACAATATTTTCAGGGGTAAAAAGATGTTTTGATCCATCAATGTGCGAACTGAACAGTGCACCTTCGCTGGTCAGTTTCCTGATGCCGGAAAGTGAAAATACCTGGTATCCCCCGCTATCAGTAAGAATGGGTCCGTCCCAGTTCATAAATTTGTGTAAACCGCCGGCCCTCCGGATAATGTCCGTTCCCGGGCGCAGGTAAAGGTGATAGGTATTGCCTAAAATGATCTGAGCTTTCAGATCGTGCTTTAATTCGCGCTGGTGAACGGCTTTAACTGTACCTGCCGTGCCCACCGGCATAAATACGGGTGTACTGATCTCACCGTGTGAAGTGACCAGCTTGCCGGCCCTTGCCGCACTAGTAGTATCTCTGCTCTCCACAGTGAAAATCATTGAATAGGCGTTTGGTGACAAATATAGTTTTTAATATCCTTACGATTAAAATTTTTTACTTCTGCATCCAGAATTTGGTTTACAGCAAAAACTTTAATAAAATTGCCGTCACAGAATAAAAAAGACAGATGCCATCGTTCACTGATTTACTTGCTGATAAACAATGGTTTATCGTTTTCATCATTTTTCTTTTCTCCTTTTCCGTTCAGATGGTATACTACCTGGGCATCTTTTTACGACTTGTAACCTATCGGAAGAATTTTCCTCCGGCTGATAATGGACCGGTATCCGTAATCATTTGTGCCAGAAATGAAGAAGAAAACCTTGATCAGTACCTGCCCGCTGTGCTGACCCAGGATTATCCTGATTATGAGGTTGTTGTTGTAAATGATTGTTCCACTGATGATACGGACATGGTCCTCAAAAAATATATGGAACAGTATCCCAGGCTCAGAACAAGTGTAATAAAGGAAGACAAAAAGTTTTCACACGGGAAGAAACTGGCCGTGACCATCGGGATAAAGGCTGCCAGGAACGACAGGCTTTTATTTATCGATGCAGACTGCAAGCCCGAAAGCAACCAGTGGCTGAAGATGATGGCTGAGCCTTTTTCAGACCAGGTTTCGATAGTGCTGGGTTATGGCGGATATTTTCCAGAGCCCGGTATCCTGAATAAATATATCCGCTATGACACGCTAATGATCGCCCTGCAGTACTTCAGCTTTGCCCTTTGCCGGATCCCTTACATGGGTGTTGGGAGAAACCTTGCTTACAAGCGTTCGCTTTTCTACAGCGGAGAGGGATTTTCGAGGCATTTTCATCTTGCATCCGGTGACGATGACCTGTTTGTTAATGAACATGCCACGAAAAAAAACACCTCCATCGTTATCGCCCCTGAAAGTCATACCCGTTCGGCGCCGAAACAATCGTTTGACAGATGGTCATTCCAGAAAAAAAGGCATTTTTCCACCAGTAAACTTTACAAACCATTGCATAAATTTTTGCTCGGATTCGAACCCTTTACCAGGTTCCTTTTTTATTTTACATTCATCAGCCTGTTATTCTTTCCGCCCGCGGCTTTAATCGTACTTGGGTTCTTTTTGTGCAGGTTGGTCGTTCAGCTCATTGTTATTAAAAATACCATGGTACGGTTAAATGAGAAGAATTTATTACTAATTTCAACACTCTTTGATCTGTTATCACTGGTAATAAATGTGAGCTTATATTTTTCAAGTCGTAACAGGCCTTCAAATTATCAATGGAAATAAACGCAAATCTATCGGAAAAAGCGCAGCGTGATTATATGCTGGTCCAGCGTGCCACGGAAGGGGATCAGCGCGCATATGCCGAACTTATGGGTCGGTATCGTGATGCCATTTATTATATGCTGTTAAAAATGGTTAATAATGCAAGTGACGCTGAAGATCTCACCATTGAAGCATTTGGAAAGGCTTTTAAGAATATTACACAATATGCTCCCAACTATGCATTCAGTACCTGGCTTTTTAAGATAGCGACAAACAACTGTATTGATTTTATCCGGAAGAAAAAAGCCAGTCATGTTTCACTCGATCATACGGACGATGAACATGAAAGGGCCACGAAGGATATCCAGGCTCCTGTAATGAATCCCGAGGAAACACTGATCAATGATCAGAAAATAAAACTGATGCGGTCTCTCGTCTCCAAGTTGAAGCCAAGGTACCGCAAGCTGATCGAATTGCGGTATTTCAACGAGCTTTCGTACGAAGAGATCGCCGAAGAGCTGGAATTGCCCATAGGCACCGTAAAAGCACAGCTGTTCCGGGCACGCGAGCTGCTTTACAACATAATGAAGAATACCACAGGAAAAATGTAAGGGCCGGTACCAGGGTTCGGGCTATCGATGCTGATTATCAGGAAATACTTCCCATCCCTTACACCAGGGCAGGTTGAGCAGTTTGCACAGCTGGCCACGCTTTACAATTACTGGAATGAAAAGATCAATGTTATTTCAAGGAAGGACATAGACAATCTTTACCTTCATCATGTTCTGCATTCCCTGGCACTTTCCCGGGTAATCACATTCAAAGCAGGTGCTACCATCATTGATGCCGGCACCGGGGGAGGATTTCCGGGTATACCGCTGGCAATCCTTTTTCCGGATGTCCGCTTCCTTCTCACGGATTCCATTGCAAAGAAGATCCGCGTCGTTGAAGCAGTCTGTGCTGAGACGGGTCTTCAAAACTGTGAAATAAGGCACACCAGAATGGAAGACCTGAAAGCCAGTGCAGATTTCATTGTCAGCAGGGCTGTGGCAGAAATTCCGGTATTATTCGGCTGGGTCAGAAAAAATATTATTCCGGGCGGCATTCACAATTTGAAAAACGGATTGCTGGCCTTAAAGGGCGGGGACATTCAGGATGAACTGAAATCCATACCTGACAGAGTACAGGTGTTCAATCTGGGCGATTTCTTTGAGGAAGAATACTTTAAGACAAAGAAGCTGGTTCATCTGGAACGCTGACGTTGGGCTTAGGCTCCCGCCATTGCGGGACAAGTTGTGACTGATCCTGTTGATATCATTCTGAAATTAATTGCCCGATTTCCTAACATCATCCTCCTGTAATTTGTATTTTTACTGAATCAGAATAGTATGGGACAGCTATCGGAAGGCGACAAAGCGCCGTTGTTTAAAGGCAAGGACCAGGATGGCAAATGGGTAAGCCTGGAAGATTTTAAAGGGAAAAAGGTTATTTTGTATTTTTACCCCCAGGACGATACTCCGGGATGTACGGCAGAAGCCTGTAATCTGAGGGATAACTACGAAGGACTTTTATCCAGGGGATTTGCCATTATAGGGGTAAGCCCGGACAATGAAAAATCGCATTCCAGGTTCAGGAAAAAATTCCATCTTCCCTTTAGCCTCATCGCTGACCCCAAAAAAAAGATCATTGAGGATTATCATGTGTGGGGAGAAAAGAGCCTGTTTGGCAGAGACTATATGGGTGTTCTCAGAACAACCTACATAATCGATGAATCGGGAAATATTGCCAGGATCATCAGCAAAGTCAATTCCGCTGATCACACACAGCAGATCCTGGATGAACTGGGAATTAATTAAACTACCATATAATGGCAAAAGAACAAACCATCGACGACATTAAGAAAGAAAAACTCAAATCGCTGGAAACAACCTTAGGCAAAATTGAAAAGGATTTTGGCAAAGGTGCCATCATGAAATTGGGTGATCATGCAGTGGTTAACATAGGTGTGATCCCGTCGGGATCTCTTGCACTCGACATAGCCCTGGGCGTTGGTGGTTACCCCCGGGGCCGTGTGGTGGAAATTTTTGGTCCGGAATCATCCGGAAAAACAACCCTGGCCATTCATGCCATTGCCCAGGCTCAGAAGGCAGGCGGTATAGCTGCCTTCATCGATGCGGAACATGCGTTTGACAGTTCATATGCCCAAAAGCTGGGTGTCGACATAGAAAATCTGCTGATATCACAGCCTGATAACGGGGAACAGGCATTGGAAATCACTGAGCACCTGATCCGGTCCGGAGCCATTGATATAATCGTGATCGATTCTGTGGCAGCCCTTACACCCAAGGCAGAGATAGAGGGCGAAATGGGAGACTCGAAAATGGGGCTTCAGGCAAGGCTGATGTCACAGGCTTTGCGAAAGCTTACCGCCACGATCAGCAAAACAAATACCTGCTGTGTATTTATTAACCAGTTGAGGGAAAAGATCGGTGTTATGTTCGGTAATCCGGAAACCACAACCGGGGGCAATGCACTCAAGTTCTACGCTTCGGTAAGGCTTGACATCCGGAAGGTAAACCAGATCAAGGAAGGAGAGGAAATCTTCGGCAACCGCACCAAGGTGAAGATTGTTAAGAATAAGCTGGCACCCCCTTTCAGGAAAGCGGAATTTGACCTCCTTTACGGCGAAGGCATTTCGAGGCTCGGCGAGGTAATTGATCTCTCTACGGAATTGGAGATCGTAAAGAAAAGCGGTTCATGGTTCAGCTACGGCGAAACGCGCCTGGGCCAGGGTCGGGATGCTGTCAAATTGTTATTGGCCGATAATCCGGAACTGACGGAGGAAATTGAAAAGAAAATTATTGAAAAGCTGAAGTAGCAATAAGTCGTGCGGTCTTACCCGCCGTAGCTTCAGCGGAGGTGGGTCGTGCGGGGTTCACTGGATGAAGGTGTCTGAAATCTCACTCTGGCCCTCATGCTTACTTGTCCACTTCCCACAATGGTACCTTCCACCAGAAATTCATTTTCGGTTTCTGAAAAATTATTTTTAAGAAGCACTTCGTCACCGGGACGGACCTCCTGCTTATATTCGATGGCAAACTTTACCGGAATTCCGTTTCCCGGTAAATCCGGGCCGAGGTGGTCGAAGACCCATTCCACATACCTGGCATTATTTACGTGCCGGTTTTGATCAAGGTCGCTGTATTTCACCCTTACAGTTTCAGAACTTTGGCCCTGGACTGCCGGAATAGGGGCAAAAGGGGCTTCGATGCCAAATCGTCCTTCCGTAGCCCTGAGCACAGTTTTGTCGATGGGAACGATCCCCGGCCGACGGCTTTCAATATCCAGCGGAAGCCAATAGGAAGAAGCGGATATCAGTACCTCATCCCCGCAATGGAGACGATAATCACGACGGTAAAAAATACGCCCGGTTCCGATGGGCCATGTCTCGAGCAAAAATTCCTGTCCCCGGGCCGGAATTTTCTTCATTTCGATGGCAAGCCGCGCAAGCACCCATGCCATGCCCGAAGCCTTCATGCTGGTATAGCCAACCCCCAGGTGCTCGGCATGCTTACCTGAGATTTCCTGAAAATAATTGCACAAGTTGCTCACCCTCATAATGCCATGATAGCCAATATCAGATGAACGAACCTGGAATTTTTCCCTCCAGATTGGTATATATTCAGGGACGGACAAGAAAATTAAAGGCTATGGTGTCTGTTAAGCCGGACTGATTGCCTCTGTCGGACATACATCAGCGCAGGCACCGCAATCTATACATTTGTCGGGGTCTATTTTATAGATATCTCCTTCAGAAATAGCTTCGGAGGGACATTCAGGAAGACAAGTACCACAAGCAGTGCATTCATTACTAATTACATAGGCCATAAAAGATGTTTTTTGATTGTTATGGCAACAAAAATAATGCTTTAAATGAAACCACAAAAGGAAATTTACGATTTACGATTGGCGATTTACGATTTACGACCTGCCTGCCGTCAGGCAGGTTTACGATTGGGGATTTTCATTCAGGAACGAAATAGCCAGAAAAGCCATGTTGCTCACTGCTGTTTTAAGGGAATCTTCATCCGCCATATAAGTTGCGGAGTGAAGGGGTGAATCAAATTTTCCGGCAGCATCCGTTGTTCCGAACCGGTAGAAGATCCCGGGTATCTTTTCCGAAAAATAGGCAAAATCTTCAGCCGTCATTCGCAATTCCAGGTCAACCACGTTGTCCTTGCCCAGCAATTGCCTTGAATAGCTAGCTGCGCGGGCTGTATAAGCTTCATCGTTCACCAGAACAGGGTACCCGTGGAGTATGTCGGCCTCACAGCTTCCTCCCATGCTTTCTGCCATCGTAACCGCCATTCGGGTTATCTTGCCGAGGGCTTCCTTTCTCCATTGCTCGTTCATGGTCCTGAAGGTCCCTTCAATCTTTACTTCCGCAGGTATGACATTGGTGGCGCCCTGTCCATCGATCCTGCCAAAGGACAGAACCGTGGGAACAGCGGGATTTGCATGCCGGCTGACGATCTGTTGCAGCGCAACAATAATATGGGCTGCGATCAGAACCGGATCAATGATCTGGTGCGGTATGGCTGCATGACCGCCTTTCCCTTTCACGGTTAAAAAAATTTCATCGGATGATGCCATATAAACACCGGGCCGGAAACCGACTTTCCCGCTCTCTAGATTTGGCATTACATGCTGCCCGATGATCAGATCCGGCAACCCGTCCCTGAAAATGCCCTCCTGAAGCATAAGATTGGCTCCTCCCGGGATCTTTTCCTCCGCCGGCTGGAAAATCAGCATCACCCTGCCCTCAAATTCATCTTTCAGGGCATTGAGAATTTCAGAAGCACCCAGTAGGGCCGCCATATGCAGATCATGACCGCATGCATGCATTCTGCCATCATTTTCTGACCTGAAGGGTATATCATTCTTTTCCTGAACTGGAAGGGCATCCATGTCGGCCCTCAGTGCCACCATCCGCCCGGAAGGACTCCTGCCTTCAATCCATCCGGCGATACCTGTTTTTACAAAGCCCGATTTAAATGGAATCCCCATTGCCCTGAGTTTTTCCTGGATGTATGCAGATGTCTCAAATTCCGAGAACGCCAATTCCGGGCGCCGGTGAATATGCCGTCGGATTTCAACAATCTCATTAAAATGCCGGTCCGCCAGTTTAAGGATTTTATCCTGTAATGAATTCATTGTATTTTCATTTTGTGAAGATCATCCTGAACCCCAAAAAGATGATCAATATCCCGAACCCGATCTTCAGTGTTTTTTCCGGTACGTTGATCGCAACAAGGGAACCCAGGTAGCCTCCGATAAAAAAAGCCAGCATCGTGACTATGGCAATTTTAAAATTGACATAACCCTGCTTATAATAATTCCAGAACGCCAAAAAACCAATGGGGAACAAAAGAATCGTGAGACTGGTCCCCTGGGCCTGGTGCTGTGTCATTCCGAAAAAGAACACAAGGGCGGGCACCATTATGATCGCCCCTCCTATACCCAGCAAACCTGACAGAACTCCTGCCGAAAGGCCGATCAGGACCAGGATGATGATATCGTTGAAGCTCATAGTAGCTGGGGTTGGGGGTTGTAGGTTGTAGGTTGTAGGTTGTAGGTTGTAGGTTATAGGTTGTAGGTTGTAGGTTGTAGGTTGTAGGTTGTAGGTTATAGGTTGTAGGTTGTAGGTTGTAGGTTGTAAGTTGTAAGTTGTATGTTGTATGTTGTAAGGTGCAGGTTATGGATTGCAGGTTTCTTCTGACTTCGTGCTTCCGACTTCCGACTTCTGACTCCCAACTTCCGTTTACCAGTTAAAAATCCAGGCTCATTGAAAAATAAAATACATGTGGCAGAACTTGCCGGTTTTCAATGCCCCAGGCCCAGTCAAAACGCATGAAATATCCCAGCAACTGGGTATGAATGCCGAATCCGTACCCGGCTACAATGGGATCTCTTTGTGCGTCAATTGTAATGGATATGGGTCCCTGATGGATAATATCATTGTCATAGGCATTCCTGCTTGACCACGGTGAGGACCCGGACCATGCAGAACCCACATCAAAAAATCCAACCAGCTGGAAATTTTCAAAAAAGCTTCGTCCCAGGGGATAATTGGCAAAATACTTAAATACCGGGAAACGCAATTCAGTGTTAAACACGGCGAAATTATTTCCATTCCGGATATTCTGGGAGAAACCACGCATATTGGTCCCAACAGCCTGAAAAGCATAATTCTGGGTCTGGTCAATGGGTATCTCATTAAAGGGAATGAAGGTAGGCGTTTTGCCCGGTGTAAGGTTTATCCAGTTGTCCACACCCCCGAGGTAATAAACAATGCGGCTGGATCCCTGCGATGAACTCCATGCAAACCGGTTTGCAAGGATCAGGGAACGGTGAATTCGGGTATAGTGCCTTATATCCGCCCCGAAAACGACCAGTTCATACAAGTCTTTATACAACTGTTCCTGGAATTCGGCAAAGATCTTATACCGCGTCCCGGTATACAGGTTCATCCCGAGCGACCTTGTATTGTCAAATATATATTCCAGTTTCACGCCCAGCCAATTCCTGTAGTTATTGGAAACATTCAGATAGTTCGGGTTGCTGGATAAGAAAACGGTCCGGTCATTCCTGAAGGAAAAAGTGGTGGCAATGGATTTCACCTGGGTCAACGGGTATCTCAGGACGAGGGACAGCACATGGGTATGGGTTTTGATCTCAAACGCCCCGCTTTCACCAAAACCTGTATTTTTAAATGCCTGCCTGTGAAATACCAGCTGCTTGTCAAGTCTTTTCTTCAGGTTTTCAATACTCAGCAGGTATTCATTTGCATCAAAATCGGGGGACAGTCTGAATCCTCCCGTAATTTTCAGGTCTTCGAAAAGATCATTTGCACCAATCTTAAACAGCAGGTTAAATCCGGGATTAAAATAGAACGCACCTCCGGTAAAGGCTTGATACGAAGCATTCAGAAAATTGAAATCAATCTGCGAAACCATGCTGTTCTGGTAAAATACGGGTATATACAAACGTATCCTGGGTCTGCTTTTTTGAACCGTATCAATGGAAACCTCAAGCTGCTTGTCATCTAGTTTCGCATTATAGCTGTTTATCTTTTCAACCTCAAATACGTACTTATTGATGTCGATCTGGTTGTTCCCCAGGGTTACTGTATCACCATGCTTGATAATGGTGTTGTCAACCACCTTTTGAATGGGTATGACCTCCTTTTTGATGCTGCGAAGGCTATCCAGGGCAGCCATATTTTTTATCCTCTGCCTGTGCGATGCTGTGATTTCGGGTTTCTCAGCACTCCCCGCCTGTTCATCCAGCGGGTAATGATAAAGATTATACCTGCCCTTGTTGAAGAAAATATCCGCCACATGACCTGAGGACAGGCTGTAATCCTGTTCAATCATGTTCCGGCCAAATGTAGTGAGCGGACTGGTTTTGGCAAAATAGCGGTAGTGAACCGTGGTATCGATCTGGCTGATGGTACTGTCAAATCTCGATATGTACCGGTTTGGAATGCCTGCGCGATCGTTAATCTGAATAAATGAATTGTGCCCGGTTTCCACGGGAAAAGTCTTATTGCTGTATTGCCCGTCATTCAGACGCATCAGTATCTCTGACTTGTTCCTGTAATCATAAATGAACAGGTCAGTGGTCAGGGCCCGTGTGGTTTTATTGGCTTCATGGCTCAATGTGTCCGATAACCGGTCGGAGCTGAACATGATCTTGCTGTCGTTATCAATGAATTTCACAAAGGAATCATCGGCAAGGTCATTGGTGATCTGCTCATTGGTCGATGACGAGATGTCATAAACATAAACATCGGTTTTACCCAGGCGGGTCCCGGTAAAAACGAATTTCGACCCCTCTTCTGAAAATGAGAAATCAAGAATTTTATCAAAATAGAGGAAATTACGGACCGTCAGCTTTTTTTCCGAAATATTGTAATAATATAGTTTGACCATGCCTTTTTCCTCTGTAAAGAAAGCGACGTACCGGCCCGAAGGATGCCATGTAACAACCGGGAAGGAATAATCGGCAGCCTGGTCAAGGCGGTATTCGTGTCTGAAAATCCTTTTCCTTTTGCCCGTTTGTATATTCAGCAACCATATTTTATAAAGTCCCATATCATTGGTCACATAACTGATGTAATTCCCGCTGGGGCTGATTTTGATCCTTTGGTAAACAACCCCCTTTTTGGTCCTTTTCAGCAATTTGCCCGTTTCAGGGGTCTTTACCCTGCTTTCGTCATCAGCAAATAAATTTGTATAATAACCCATCCATTCATAGGTCAACTCCTTGATTGAAAAACCAAGTACATTTGAAAAACCGGTTTTGATTGATTTACTGATGCTCGTAAGATAAAGAATACTCGGAATGACGGTTTCTCCATAGGTGTCCCCGATGTATTTCCAGAATGAATGTCCGGCATACACCGCATCGGTACCCGTAAGACGGTTGAACTTTTCATACTTGCCATTTATGATCCCGTCCCTTACACGGTTTTCAGTTTCGATGTCCCAATGCTTCGAAAGATATGCCACGAGTCCCTCGCTGTACCATTTGGGAATGCTGATCAGGGTGGAATTGGCTACGTTATCCAGGAGCTGTGATCCGAAAAGCAGTTCATTAATTATTATTCGCGTAACGGCAGCCGCAATCTGTTCATCATATTTCCTGTAATCCCCTTCAAAATAAAGGAAGGCTTTATTTCTTACCACCGTTGTGGTGCCACCGATATTATATTCATCCTGTCCCGTAACCAGTCCGATGTTACTCTGTCTGAAATCGGTCATCCTGTTGTAAATAACAAACAGGACCCGTTTCTCCATGGTGTAATCAAAGAAAGCTTCGATCTTGGGAATTATCTCTTCTGCAATATCAGCGGTATAGTCGGCCAGGTTTTTGCCATCTTCATTAAAGTAAACATCATACTTCGGATAACGGTAAAAAGACCATACAAAATCGTTGAATTGTACCCGGTTTTTTCCAAAACTCATCTGGTGACCGTTATAGAACTGGGCACTGCTAAGGAATGAAAAACTTGCAAATAAATATAATAAAAGGTATTTCTTTGTCAATTCCTTCATATTTGTCTACCAACGGTGAGAGTAACAAATAAGTTATAAAATTAGTTTATTCCGGTAAAAATACAAAGCCCAAACCAGGCAGGTTTTTGCAACCTGTCAGGTTTGAACCCTTGCATTCTGCACAAAAATTGAGCCAATTCTGTTATCGAAACCTGTCGGGTTTCAGGAAAAGACAGACTTAAATGTGGGTCTGATCAAGCCTTATCAGCGCTCCCAACCACACTTTTCACTTTATGCTTGTATAATTCCTTTAACCTGTCCCGTGCCGGTCCCAGGTAATTTCGCGGATCAAATTCGCCTGGTTTTTCAGTAAAAATCTTCCGGATGGTTGCTGTCATTGCCAGACGGCCATCACTGTCGATATTGATTTTACAAACGGCTGATTTGGCAGCCCTGCGCAGCTGGTCCTCAGATACACCTGCTGTGTTTTCCATCTTGCCGCCGTATTTGTTGATTTCATCCACTATCTCCTGGGGAACTGATGAAGCGCCATGAAGAACGATCGGGAACCCCGGAATGCGCTCTTCAACACCTTCAAGAATATCAAATCGTAACGGAGGAGGCAGTTCACCCGGCTTAACCTTGAACTTGAAAGCTCCGTGCGATGTTCCGATCGATATGGCGAGGGAATCAACACCGGTTTTTTTCACAAAATCTTCTACTTCTTCGGGATGTGTATAGGATGAATGTTCTGCGCTTACCTCGTCTTCAATGCCGGCGAGAACTCCAAGTTCGCCCTCGACGGTTACATCATACTGGTGGGCATAATCCACAACCTGTTTGGTGAGCCGTACATTTTCCTCATAGGGAAAATGTGAACCGTCGATCATCACAGATGAAAAACCCGATTCAATACAGGCCTTGCATATTTCAAACGAGTCACCATGGTCAAGATGCAACACGATGGGAATCGGATAACCAAGTTCCTTGGCATATTCTACGGCTCCTTTTGCCAGATATTGAAGCAATGTCTGGTTTGCATATTTCCGGGCTCCTTTGGATACCTGAAGGATCACGGGTGATTTTGTTTCAACACAGGCACTGATAATAGCCTGAAGTTGTTCCAGATTATTAAAATTAAACGCAGGAATGGCGTAACCACCGTTCACCGCCTTTTTAAACAGCTCTTTTGAATTTACCAACCCTAATTCTTTATAATGTAGCATAATCCTGTTTATTAAATTGAGGGTTGCAAGATAATTCATTTAGAAATAGCTGCCAAAATATTTCCGGATATTTTGGCAAATCGGATTTTCGGCTTAGCTTAATAAACAATTGAAATATCCGTTTGTTTTTGCGTTTTGTATTGAAGCTGATTGCAGGTTAAATATTTACATAACTTTGTGAAAACGGGCACATAACATGAAAAAGCAGCTGCAGGGAACTTTTCAGAAACGACTAAAGCTCTTCGATGCAACCGCAATCGTGGCCGGATCGATGATCGGTTCCGGTATTTACATTGTCAGCTCGGATATTGCCCGCAATGTCGGGGCCCCCGGCTGGTTGCTTCTTGTATGGCTGGTAACAGGGATCCTGACCGTGATCGCCGCCCTGTCGTATGGTGAATTGTCTTCACTAATGCCCCATGCCGGAGGCCAATATGTTTTTCTGAAGGAGGCTTACAACCCCCTGATTGGATTTCTTTATGGCTGGTCGGCATTTCTGGTCATCCAGGGCGGAACCATTGCAGCCGTAGCCATGGGATTTGCCAAATTTACCGGGGTGTTATTCCCGGTGGTCTCCGAATCGAACGTATGGTTTTCCTGGCATAACCTCAGATTCTCTACGGTTCATCTAGTTGCTATCGGATCCATTCTTCTTCTCACGATTATCAATACCCGGGGCATATTTGTCGGGAAGATCATTCAGAACGTTTTCACCTCCACCAAGGTGATCATATTGTTTCTTTTTATCATTACAGGCCTTTTCCTGGCACGCAATGCGGAAGCCATTGAACTCAACCTTCAGCATTTCTGGTCCGTTTCCGGGAAGGAAACCGGACAGCTTGAGGACCTGGCGGGATTCGGCATGGTGATCGCCTTTACGACCGCCATGGTCGGCTCCCTGTTTTCATCCGATGCCTGGAACAATATTACTTTTGCATCGGATGAGGTGGTCCATCCCAGGCGAAATTTACCGCTAAGCTTAATTTACGGGACGATCATTGTAAGTCTCATTTATTTTCTCGTGAATGTTGCTTACCTCCAGGCATTACCATTATGGGGCGATGCGGGTGGTGTAACGGCCGCTGCCAGGGGGATACAGCATGCCACCGAGGACAGGATTGCCACGGCGGCCATGGAGGGCATCCTGGGTGGAAACGCTGCCATCATTATGGCTATCCTGGTGATGATCTCCACTTTCGGTTGCAACAACGGCATTATCCTTGCAAGTGCACGGGTCTATTATGCTATGGCGGCCGATGGGCTGTTTTTCAGGAAAGTCGGAATTCTTAATTCAAAAGGTGTACCTGCCAGGGCGCTTGTCATCCAGAGTATCTGGACTTCCCTGCTCTGCCTGTCGGGGACTTACAGCAACCTGCTCGACTATGTGATCTTTACGGTACTGCTTTTTTACATTCTTACCATTCTGTCCGTTTTCATTTTTCGGAAAAAATATCCGGAGGGTGATCGATCGTACAGGGCAGTCGGGTATCCCCTGCTTCCCGCTCTATATATCGTCTCTGTCGCTTTTATTATGATGATATTACTGATATATAAGCCGATATATACCTGGCCCGGATTGATCATTGTGCTGCTGGGCATACCTGTGTATTTTATCTGGAGAAAGTGGAATCAGTAACCCCCTCACTCCCCATCGCAATTCTGCGGCGTCTTTTGGAGTAATTTCGGGTCGTAGCCCCTTGCACTGACGATCCTGAGAATATCAATGTATGTATCGGTGGGCATAAAGGATTCCCTGCTCAGTATCCAGAGATAATTTCTTTTCGGGTGACCAACCACAGCCCATGAATAATCTTCTGCAAGGGCTGTAATATAATAGTCTCCGAGAAATGGCCAGAAAAACCGGACTTTCAGCTTTGCATTGCCGGAATTCTTAACAACAAAGGCTTTCCCTTTTATAGAACTGATCTTTGATTTTCCGCTCTTAAATCGTATGCACCGGTTTATGACACGAAAATAACCGCCACTGGTAATAAATTCATATTCCGCTGTCGTACAACGGCATCCCTTTTGAAACCGTGTGGGATAGGAAGCAATTTCATACCACTTGCCGCAATATTTTTCCGGGTCCACAAATTCTACGGTTTGTAACGGCTGACTTTTAATAGGGTCGGCAAAAAAAGTAAGCATAAGTAAAAACAGAAAAATTCTATTCATGGTTTGGTGGAGGAATAGGTATTTTTCAGTCCAAATTGTGCTTAAATATAAGCAATATAAGTGTTATGAGACTTCAAGTTTTACGTTAATTACCTTGGATAGATCCTTTTCATAGAAGAATGAACCGGCAAAAAACAAGACTGCCGCAACCACGAGTGAAATTGGCAAAAACGACATGGCAGTCTGTATATTTGTGGCATCGGATATCGCACCCGTAATAAACGGCCCTGTGGATGCCCCCAGCAGATTCTGGATCACTACGGCAATGGCATAGGACATAGCTCTCAGGCCGGCGTGGACAACATCCTGGGTTACGGCTGCGGCCGCTGATATAAACGCTGTGATCAATACCCCCATTGCCATCAGGAGAACATATTGAAGCTTTCCGGGGAATACAACAAAGGCAAGGAACAGAAAAAGGGCTGCCATCAGGGAAGTAATTGTAGGAAAAAGGAGCCGCGCGTTAATTCTTTTTTTTCTCCAGCGGTCGGCGATATATCCCCCCAAAGGCGCCCCGATCAATGCGAGTACCATGATGGAACCCGATTTGAGTGCGGCTTGTTCGGTCGGTAATCCCTGTACGCGATGAAAATATGTGGGGAGCCAGGTGAGCAGGGAAGTGGTGGCAAAAACTACTGCGGCGATACCAAAATACGTAAATATAAGGGATGGTTTCCGGAAAAATTCCAGGACCATTTCTTTTATACTAATGGCTGATCCATTGGTTTCCCCTTTTTTGTCAGACCCGGTGTTTCGCTGTATCAGGCCGACTGTATGGTAATCCCTGACAAAAAAGAACAGGATGGCAACAATAAGACCGGGAATGGCTACCAGGCCAAATGCATGCCTCCAGCCCCATGTTGCGGCAATTATTCCGCCAAGGGTCACACCGATGGCGTTACCCAGCGGTATCGAAGCATTCCACAATCCCATCATCCAGGAGCGCTTTTCCTGGGGATACAGTCCGGCGATCATGGCAGTTCCGCCCGGGGCATATCCGGCCTCTCCCACCCCGATCAGGGTGCGGGCTCCGAACAGCTGCCCGAATGTCTTGGTCAGGGCGCATACCCCCGTGGCCAGACTCCATATCAATGCCATCAATCCTATTGTCCGCTTTCTGCTCCAGCGATCAACAAGAACAGAAACAGGGAAGGTTAACAATACAATTGACCAGTAAACAGCTGAAACCAGCATGCCGCATTTTGCATCCGTGAGACCCCAGTCTTCTTTAAGATAGGGAAAAAGCGAAGTGATTACCATCCGGTCAACATAATCGAACATATACAACAAAAACAGTAACGTGAAAACATAATTGGTATATCTTTTCGAAAACAGATAACCCTCCGGTACAACAGCTTTTTTCATAGGGGCATTTTTTATGGTTTCGGCAAATCCAGGAATTATGAAACAGGATGTCTGATAATTCCGGGATGCAATAAAAACTAAAAATAATAAAAAATTGACAGCGTCAACAGATTGAAGTGACTTCCTCCAAAATGTGATACAGGCTTATACTTTCATAATCAAGTCAAAAACACTATTTTTGCACTTTAAGGCCCCGAATATGGAATCCTTTTTCGATCTGATACTGCCCGGAGAAATACATGATAACTTCTTCAGCCTGATCCATGAAGATTGGATGCTGATCACGGCAGGCAATACCGGCAGTTATAACACCATGACTGCCAGCTGGGGAACCGTTGGCATACTCTGGAGCAAACCCATAGCCATTTGCTTTATCAGGCCGCACAGGTATACCTTCCGGTTTGTCGAGGAACATTCGTATTATACGCTGAGTTTCTTTGATTATCGCTCAAGGGAAATTCTTGATTTTTGCGGCACCCATTCCGGGAGGGATATTGACAAAGTGGGACAGACAGGACTGAGACCCCTTGAGACTTCCCTGGGCAATATTTCATTCGAACAGGCCAGGCTGGTTTTGGAATGCCGGAAGATATATGCTGACTTCCTGAAAGCAGAAAACTTTCTTTTACCTGAAATAGCACTGAAAAATTATCCGGGTAACGATTTTCATAAATTCTTTATCGGTGAGATAATCGGTTGTTATATCAGGAAAAAGGAATAACACAGGCACCCATGGAACATGAAAATCCGGCTATCATATTTGATTCTGGCTGCAAGTTGTGCAACAGTGCCGTAAAGTTCCTGAAGACCGGCAAAGAATCTTCCGGAATGACATTCATCCCTGCCAGGGGAAATGAATCGGAAAAGATCCTGAGGGATCATGATATTCCCGGGACCATGACAGACAAAACTGTGATTCTCATTGATAACAGGGAGGTGTACATCAAATCAACCGCGATAATCATTGCCCTGCAAAAAAGAGGCGGATGGTGGAAACTTGTGGGTATTTTCCGTTTGATCCCTGCCTTTTTTCGTGATGCTGTATATGACTGGATAGCCCTCCACAGGCGTTGATCTTGCCTCCCTACTTCTGACTTCCGACTTCCGACTTCCGACTTCCATGCAACCCCTTCCAAAAAAAATTGTCCTTATAAAAAACGAACTTTATCAACCTGGGTTTTAGGGTTAATGCCCGGTGAAAGATCATAGTAATGTTGTAACCGCTAATATTTTTTTGGTGGCATTTTACCACGAAATACACAGGGAGATAATAGAACTGAGTAAAGCCGGAAATCGGAAGGCTCAGTATGAACTATATCAATTATATGCAAAGTCCATGTACAATATTTGCTATCGAATGATGAACAACCGCGGGGAAGCGGAGGATATGCTTCAGGAAGCCTTTTCAGAGGCTTTCATGCAACTGGGCACCTTCCGGTTTGAATCCGCTTTTGGTGCATGGCTCAAGCGCATTACCCTGAACAAATGCATCAATGCCCTGAAAAAAAGAAATGTTGCACTGCTACCGTCAGAGGAAATTCCCGACAGTCCGGATTCCGATGAAAGTTATCCCGACCCGGATAATTCCGGACCCGGATTATCCGTGGAGCAGGTTCGGAAAGCCATGGAAAAACTGCCTGAAGGCTATCGCGTTGTGTTTTCACTGTATTTGCTTGAAGGGTATGATCACATGGAAATATCGCAGATCATGGGTATTTCAGAGGCAACCTCAAAATCCCAGTATTCAAGGGCAAGAAAAAAAATAAAGGAAATATTAAATCAGCAGGCCGATGGATAGGTTTGAGGAATTTATAAGGGATAACCGCGACAAATTTGATGTGCGGGATCCGGATCCCGGGGTATGGCGAAGGATCAACGATCAACTCCGGGCAAACAGAAAGATTTCATGGCGTATCATACTGCAGCGTGTGGCCATCGTGACCATCATATTTGCAGCCTCATACGCGGTAAATGAGTTTATTCACAGGTACAGGAACGGCAGCACCCGTGCCGTGGTTACCCCTGATCCGTCAGGCGGATATGCAATTCCCGGCTTCCGGGAAGCGGAGTCCTACTATGCCGGACTTGTAAACCAGAAAATGAACGAGCTGAAGCCTATTATGGCCAATTGTCCTGCCCTAAAGGAAGAGCTGAACCAGGACATGTCGGAACTTGACACGGTATATGCGGATCTGATGAATGATCTGAAAGATAATATGGCAAATCAGGAAGTAATTGAGGCCATTATTGAAAATTACAGGCTTAAGATCAGCATCCTCGAAAATCTCCTGAGCGAAATAAAACCGAGGGAAAATGAATGCCTCACCAATAGTGACAGTTATGCGCTTTAGAACCTGCATATTGCCTTTTTTTCTGCTGGTGTGCCAGGATATGCTGAGCCAGATGCCCGAATATTCGGAGCAGGTTGTAAGATCCTTCCGGATCAGCAACGGGGTTACGGTAGACATTGCGAATAAATACGGAAAAATTCAGGTGATCACAACGGGGACTGATTCGGTGAAATTTATTATTGATTTCCGCATCAGGGCCAAGGACGATGCAAAATTGCAGAAGCTGAAACAAACGGTTGATTTTGAATTTACACCCGGGCAATCTTTCCTGATAGCCCGTACAAAAATCGGGGACGGAGGGTCGGATGTTATCAAGGACATTGTTGATATTGCAGGCACTTACCTGTCCACTACCTCTTCGGTTGTCATCAATTACACCATAATGATCCCGGCCGGAACACCCCTCAGAATCGATAACAAATTCGGTGACGTTTATTTTGATGATCTGGCCGGAAACGTTAACCTTGTTTTGTCATACGGGGATCTGACCTGCAATCGCCTTACCGGGAAAAGCGAGATACGGATCACATCAGGAGACGCTGAAATTAATTACATCCGGGAAGGGCTGGTATACCTTTCCTATGGGAACATGCACATCCGGGATGCCGGTACCCTGACAGCTGAAACCCGGTCATCGAATTTTACTGTTGACAGGACAGAAAACCTTAAAATCAACTCACGCCGCGATAAGCTTATTCTTAGTGATCTGGGTAGCCTAACGGGGGAAAGTTATTTTTCCCGTATCAACGGAGGTGTGCTGCGTGGCGATTTGACCTTTTCAAGCCGTTACGGAGACCTATCCATGGATAATATCCGCCGGGGATTTTCACGGATCAATATAACCTCTGAATTTACGGATGTTGCCCTGGGGTTTGAAAAACCCATGTTATTGAATTTCGAGCTCCTCCATCACCAGGATGTAGTTTTCGTCTATCCGAAAAACCTTGCTTCTCTGAAGACCAGCGTCTCCAATGCGGATGCCAGGCTGTTCCAGACAAAAGGAACCTTCGGGACCGGAACCCCTGAAGCGGATCTGATACTTAATATACCCCGCAGGTGCAATCTTACAATATTTTACAGATGACGCAACCTTTTATGAAATATATTGTCTTTTCGTAATAAAAATAATAAAAACGTTTATGCTATATGAAAACAACCATTGTACCCATAACACTTCTGTTGATATTATGCTGCACTTCCTGCGAGGAATTCTGGAATCATTGTATTGACGGAAATGGAGACCGGACAACAGAGACCAGGAACCTTGATACATTCACCATGATTCAGGTCAACGGTGATTTTGATGTGCAGGTTGATACCGGGGTGGCCTCCTTTACAGTAATTGAAGCTGATGAAAACCTGATGGGATTCATTGTTACAAGTGTTTCAGGTGATAAGCTTATCATAGAATCAAGAAACGGAAATTGTCTTAAACCGTCACATCCCATAGAAATTACCGTCACTACACCCGGCGTAAGCAGCATCGAACTGAACGGATCAGGATTCATTTACTGCAATGGGATCAGCTCGGATGAGCTTTATCTGAATGTGTCCGGTTCAGGACAGATAGAATGCTATGAAATACAATCAAACTCCCTTAATTGCGAAATCGGGGGCTCGGGGTATATGAATATCAGTGCCGTCACTGAAGACCTGACAGCCCAGGTTAATGGTTCAGGTGAGATCAGGCTGTCCGGAACAGCAGTCAGCTCTGATTTCAGTGTTATCGGTTCAGGAAATATCAATTCAGGTAATTTGGGTACTGATGTGTGTACAGCTTATATTTCCGGATCCGGCACTATTGATGCCTATGTCAACCAGGCCCTGGACGTCACGATAGTGGGAAGCGGCATATTTTATTATGACGGGGATCCGGCAATTACGAAAGATATAAGCGGATCAGGCAAGGTTCTCCGAAGCAATTGAGCTTACCGGGATGAATAAAGTACTTTCCACAACACTGATTTTCAGTATGTACCTGCATAGTTTCGGAATATCCCTGAAATGTAAATTTTAGTAATAACAGATAAATCAATTACCATGAAAAAGTTACTTGCATTTATGATGATTTTGACTTGTGGAGCAGCCACTTTCGCTCAAAATGAAGATGAAAAAAGATCCGGCGAAATGAAAACTCTTTTTAGCAACGGCAACTCGCTTGGCGGCTATGGTGCCATAACCATCCGCTATGCAGAAATCGACAGGCGGGCTGCCTTTATCTTCGGCGCCAGAGGGGGTGTAGTGATGGGACACATGTTTTCACTGGGTGTGGCAGGCAGCGGATTCTTCAATGATGTTCAGTATAATTCAACAACCGGGACCCATATCAGCCTGGCCGGAGGATACGGTGGTTTCTATTTTGAACCCATTGTAATGCCCCAATGGCCCGTGCATATCTCTTTCCCGACACTGATCGGGGCTGGTGGCGTGGGTGTGATGACAGGTCAGGATAACAACTGGAACGACAGATTCAAATCACAGGCATCAGATGCCTTTATGGTCATAGAGCCGGGTATTGAACTGGAACTGAGCATTACGCGCTTTTTCAGATTCTGCCTGGGCGGATATTACCGGTATACGACCAACATAGAGATTGAAGATCCGGAATTTGATGTCGACAGAGATATACTGAGGGGTTTTTCGGGCGGAGTCACCTTTAAATTTGGGCGGTTCTGATTTTATAAAGTATCTTTGCCTGGTATTCTAAAAACCAGGCAAATTTTACATTTCTCCCCCTTTTAAACATGAAGAGGCTTTTTATTATATGCATCTCCTTCATGCTCACTTTGTCCGTTTTCAGTCAGAATCGTTTTACACTCAGCGGTTATGTTACGGATGAACAGGGTGAAGCGCTCACGGGCGTTAATGTGATCGTGCCCGGGACATCGGCCGGGACTGTCAGCAATACCTACGGTTTCTATTCTCTCACCCTTCCGGCGGGCAATTATATCCTGAAATATTCATTTGTTGGTTTCCAGCCACAGGAACTTAAAGTGGACCTGACAGGCAGTGCGAAAAGGAACGTCCTGCTTAAAATGGAAGCCAGCGCCATTGATGCTGTGACCATAACAGCGCAAAGGAAAGATGAAAATGTAAGGGAAATAACCATGAGCAATGTTCAATTGCCGGCCCGCATCATAAAAAAGATACCAAATCTGATGGGGGAAGTGGATGTTATTAAATCCCTCCAGCTGCTCCCCGGTGTGCAGTCCAGTGTCGAAGGCTCCAGCGGATTTTATGTACGTGGCGGCAATGCCGATCAGAATCTCATCCTGCTCGACGGGGCTACCGTTTATAACCCTTCTCATCTGTTCGGTTTCTTTTCCGTGTTTAACGGGGACGCCATTAAAAACGTGGAGCTATTTAAGGGGGGTATCCCGGCTGAATATGGCGGCAGGTTGTCATCCGTGCTGGATGTGAGAATGAACGAGGGAAATACAAGGAAGATCAGGGGAAGCGCCGGCGTTGGCATGGTATCGAGCAGATTTACCATCGAAGGACCCATAATACAGGATAAAATGTCGTTTATCCTCACCGCCCGGAGAACTTATATGGAGGTAATGCGTCCATTCATTACGGATACCAGTGCAAAAAAAAGCAATCTGTATTTTTTTGACCTTAATGCAAAGATCAATTACCAGATAAATCAGAACAACAGGATTTTCCTTTCCGGATATTTCGGCAGGGATTTCAATAATTTCGCCGACATGTTCGCGATTAACTTCGGGAATGCCACAGGTACCCTGCGGTGGAATCATATTTACAGGGATAAGCTCTTCTCAAACCTGACCCTGATCTTCAGTGATTTCAACTATGTTCTCGGTGTTCCCAATGGTACCATGGCCTTCAAATGGAGATCCCATATTATCGACTATAGTCTGCGAAATGACTACACCTGGTATCCAAATCCATCGAATACGCTGAAATTCGGTTTTCAGGTCACCTACCATACCATAAAACCCGGATCTACTGAAAATACAAATAAGGAAAGTTATATACAGGCCCTGCACTATCCCGAAAATCATGCCCTGGAGACAGCGGTCTTCCTAAGTAACGAACAAAAGCTGGGATCACGGCTCACCCTGCTTTACGGATTGCGGCTTTCCGTTTTCCAGAATATAGGCGAAACCACACTATATCATTACGATGAAAAATACAATGTGACAGATTCCACCAATTACGGTCCGGGAAATATTTTTAATACATACAGCTCTCTCGAGCCCCGTCTCAATCTCAAATATTCACTGAATGAGAATAATTCGGTAAAGCTAAGCTATAACCGCACTGCCCAGTATCTCCAGCTGGCTTCCAATTCCACGGCCACTTTTCCGTTGGATATGTGGTTCATGAGCAATCCGAATATCAGGCCCCAGCGGGCTGACCAGTTTGCTGCGGGATTTTTCAGGAATTTTCTTGATAACAGCCTGGAGGCCTCTGTTGAAGTATTTTATAAAAAGATCTCTAATGCGGTCGATTTTAAAGATCATGCGGTGCTTGCACCCCAGCGGTATCTCGAGGGAGAGCTCCGGATAGGAACCGCAAGGTCATACGGCGCCGAGTTTCTTCTCCGGAAACAAAGCGGAAGACTTACCGGCTGGATCAGTTATGCCTATATACGGACATTCCGGCACATTCCGGCGATTAACCGGGGCAGGGAGTTTTCCCCTGCCTATGACAAACCACATAATATATCAGTGGTGGTTAATTATGAGATAAGCAAGCGATTCGATGCAGGATTCAACTGGGTTTATTCCTCGGCCATTCCGGTTACCGTTCCTGTACAGGGATATTATTACGGCAATTCATGGCTGCCGTCGTTTTCGGAACGAGGGGGAACACGTATTCCGGGCACATCTTACCACCGCCTGGATTTCTCCCTGAATTACTATTTAAAAATTTTCAAACTGGAAAGTAACCTGAACCTTTCCGTATATAATGTTTACAGCCGTCATAATGCATTTGCAATTTATTTCAGGGAAAAGAAACTGGATCCAAACAGCACAGCCACCGGGCAACCTATCGAAGTGGTGAAACTTTACCTTTTTCCCATTATTCCTGCTATTACTGCTAACATAAATTTTTAGAAGGATGAGATCCCTCCGGCTTAATATAGTAAAGAAACTAAAATGGCTCTGGCTGTTCATATTGACCGGATTTGCGGGCTTATATTCCTGTGAGGAAATTATGGACGTCAGTTTCATAGGAGATTCGGAGCAGAGGCTGGTGGTCGAGGGGTCGATCACGACAGATACCCTCTCTCACCGTGTAAAACTTTCATTTACAGGCGACTATTTTGCAAAGGAGGAAAAAGTACCGGTAACAGGCGCTGAAGTAACCATAACAGACGGTGACACGATTTATCCACTCAGGGAACAATTAAACGGTGAATATTACACCGACATCAATGCCTTTGGTCTGGCAGGAAGAACCTATACGTTGGATATCAGGCTGCAGGACGGCAGGGAATACACCGCCTCCGATCATCTGGGAACCTGTGGCAAAATAGACTCGATCGCGCAATCTGTAAATTATAATACCAGGCTGTATGGTTACGGATATGATGTCCTGTTTTATGGTCTGGAACCCGGAACCACGGGTGATTACTATTTGTACCTCCTGTATCTTGATGGCCAGTTGTATACGGATACAATTACCGAGGTGAATTTTGTATCGGACGAATTTGTTAACGGTAATTATATAGTGGAATTTCCGGTTTACCGGATCAGGGAAGCTGATTTGCTGGAGAATGCGGCTAATGTTACCCTTGAAATGTGCTCCATTTCAAAGGAATATTATGATTTTCTCTCCGCCATGAAAATTGAAACTGTCTGGCGGGGATCCCCATGGGATGGACCCCCTGCCAATATCCCGGGCAATGTAAGCAACGGTGCCTCTGGCTTTTTCAGGGCGTCGGCTGTTGCACGGATCAAAAAGTATTTTCTTCCGTTCGAGAGATTCAATTAGGGAGCAATTCCTTTATCCGTCCGCTAAAGCAGACGGCAAATTAACACTGAACACAGAACACCGATTACTGAATACCGAAATTTATGCGTGCTCGCTCGTCACGTACCAATCCTTGGCAAACTTACAGTTTCACCGAAACCTTCAGCCTGCTTCGCTTTTCGTAATCATCCAGGGCAAGCTGTATCAACCTGTCCACTAGTTCGGAATTGGAAATGCCGCTTAATTTCCACAGCTTCGGGTACATGCTTATGCTTGTAAATCCGGGAAGGGTATTGATCTCATTTACAAGGATCCTGTCATCAGGGGTCAGAAAAACATCAACCCGTGCCATACCCTGGCATTCGAGGGTTGTAAAGGTCTTCACCGCGATTTCCTGCACTTCCTTAACAAGTGCCGGTGATATCCTGGCCGGAATTTCAAGTCCCGCACCGTCATCGTCAATATACTTTGCTTCGTATGAATAGAAATCGGCATGCGGAATAACTTCTCCCGGTAATGATGCCCTGGGTGCTTCATTGCCAAGGACAGCACATTCGATTTCACGTCCCTTGATCTCTTCTTCAACGACTACTTTCAGGTCGTAATCAAAAGCCAGGTCAAGTGCCTTTTCGAATTCATCATTATTCCTCACTTTTGATATCCCCACCGACGATCCGAGGTTGGCCGGTTTAACAAACAATGTACTGCCCAGTTCCTTTTGCAGGTTGTCGTATGAATAATTATGCCTTTCCGGTGCGGTGATCGTCACAAACCTCCCAATGGGTATGCCTGCATCACGAAGAAGTCGCTTCATCACATCCTTGTCCATTCCCACCGAACTGCCCAGGATACCCGCACCCACACATGGCAGGTTGGCAAGCCTCGCCAGGCCCTGGATTGAACCGTCTTCCCCATATGGGCCATGAAGGACAGGAAAGATGACATCCACATTCCCGATATTTTCATGACTCGACAGGCTGATCAGGCTGCTGCCGGCGCCATTTGGAGTCAGGGCAATCTCCCGGTTGCTTTCCGATAACCGTATAAGCTTCGGATCGCCGGCATGAAGGAGACGGATTGAGTTTTCATTCAGGAACCATCTTCCCTCCTTGTCTATTCCGATCAGGACCGCCTCATACCGGTCCCTGTCAAGACAACCGATCACATTCAGGGCGGATTGCAGCGAAACTTCATGCTCAGCCGATCGCCCGCCAAAAACTATGGCAACTTTTATCTTCCTCATGATGGCAAATTGAATTTGTCGGAAAATTAAGGTAAATTTTTTTATATTTAGCAGGTTCAGCATAACGTCTTTTGTCGTTAAAATATTCCGTTACATCTATTATCGGCTGATTTGGATACAGGGCTCATATGCGTTCGCTAACTTTGCAAATTGATATACAGTAAATTCATGAACCTGAAAAGAATTGCATACCGCTTTCCTATCCATGTCGCCGGGTGGATACTTTTGTATCTCCTGCCGCCCCTGATTACACAGACAGATATTAAGCTTCCGGCCCACTTCGGCGATTTCATGAGCTGGACACTGGTAATAACTTTCTTCTATATCAATTACCTGTGGCTGGTCCCGAAGTACCTCAGCAAAAGCAGGTTCCTCGTATATTTTGTCGGGATTTTTCTGATGCTGGCTACCTGCTATTTTTCCACCGAGACCTATGTAAGACATAAATATAAAACCGAAATAGCCGAACGTGAAAGAAAACAAAGGCTCGAAAGGACAAATTCACATCGTAAGCCTCCCCGATTCAGGGGTTATTTCTCTTCCCTGTTTTGTTTTGCCATTCTTGCTTTGGGTACTAGTATCAGGGTTACAGAAGAATGGTACATCAATGAAAAACAGAAAAAGGAAATGGAAAACCAGAAACTGGGCGCCGAACTTTCCCTGCTTAAATCGCAGATCAATCCCCACTTCTTTTTCAATACCCTTAACAGCATTTATTCCCTGGCCATCATCAAATCTGATCGTACTCCCGAAGCAGTCGTTAAGCTTTCTGAAATTATGCGGTACATTATTTATGATACCGAACGGAAGGTGGTTCCTCTTTCAAAAGAAGTCGAATATATAGGCAATTATATTGAACTTCAACGGTTAAGATTGCCCGAAGAGGTGAAGATAAGATTTAATGCCGATCTCGGAAAAGGCGATCCGGTCATTGAACCGTTATTGTTCCTTCCCTTTGTTGAAAATGCATTCAAGCATGGGGTTGATGTTGAAAAAGGCGGCCGGATTATCATTGACATCAGGCTGACCGGAAACATACTGAATCTTCATGTTGAGAATCCGCTTGTGGATAATGGTGAAAAAATAAAGGACAAACACAGGGGTATCGGTGTGAACAATACACTTAAGCGACTTGAACTTCTGTATGAGGATAATTTCACTTTTGAATCAGGTCCTGTAAAAAACAATTATGTTGTTGACCTTGTGCTGAAAATTAAGGAAAATGAGGTGTCTGATAGTTGACGATGAACCCCTGGCACAGCAGGTTATGGAGGAGTTCGCAGGCAGGGTGCCTTTCCTGGAGGTAGCGGGAAAATGCAACAGTGCTGCGGAAGCAATTGAGGTGCTGCGCCATACCCAGGTCGACCTTATTTTTCTGGATATTCATATGCCCAGGTTATCAGGACTTGATTTTATAAGAAGCCATCCTGATCCGCCCCAGTTTATACTCGTTACAGCCTATTCGGAATATGCCCTGCAGGGATTTAATGTAAATGCAACGGATTATCTGATGAAACCGGTTCCTTTTGAACGTTTTCTGAAAGCTGTCACAAAAGCATACGAACTACACAGGCTCAGAAACAGGAATATTCAAACCGAAGGAAGCATAATCCCCCGGTTCATGATGGTTAAATCGGGGTATCAAACGGTTAAGATCATGCTGGATTCCATTTTGTATATTGAAGGACTAAAGGATTACGTAAAGATCTACATGGAAGGGAAAAAACCCGTTCTTTCCCTTCTTACAATGAAAGGACTTGCCGAAACCCTTCCGGTTGATCGTTTTCTGAGGATACACAAATCCTATATCGTGGCAACCGATCATATTTCAACGATTTCCCGTAACCGGGTTATGATTGGCGAAAAATGGATACCGGTTGGCGAAAATTACCGTGACGATTTCAGGAAGAGGATGTTTCCTCAATAATAAATCCCAGTTTTTCGGGGTGATCGCGAATTACGAGATTTGAATCGAATTTCAAAAGTTTTATATATATCAGCAAATCGCCGAAGCCACCGATTGTCAGAAGAAGTCCGAACGTTTTGATCCATGTAATACCCGTGAAAAGCGCAAATACATAGGGAACTATGCCAAGCAACACCAGGGGCGCAATACCCGCCCGGCGATATTGTTTAACCTTCAGCGGATCACTGCAATGACAGTAGAACGCCCCCAATTTCACGTTAATACCGAATGTGACCGATTTAAAACCATTGGGAGAATAAATGGCAAACAGGATTCCGTGTATGAGTTCATGCAGGATCACTGCCAGTAGAATAACCATTGCCTGAAACCACCAGTCTAACGTGAACTGAAAAACAGGTGTGCGGTTTTCCCATATATAATGAAACAGCCTGTCGCCCAAAAAGTAAAAAGGGACGATCATGGCGATCAGGGTTATGGATAATCGCGGTCCGTCAAGGATTACCTCGCGGTTTGACATTTCAGCATCCATCGG